>CEUZ01092836.1_pt1 | contig 22876 bp, 24 predicted proteins | sample 361511 | NCBI WGS metagenome assembly CEUZ01 (sample SAMEA2622822, study PRJEB7988) | marine metagenome | biome: marine biome (ENVO:00000447); feature: surface water layer (ENVO:00002042); material: "saline water (ENVO:00002010), including plankton (ENVO:xxxxxxxx)" | depth 5 m | reverse complement strand
TTTCCAAGTGGTAAAGGGGGGGAATCCGTAACAAGTGCTGATGGATTCGTTATAACTAATACAATTCTCTCTTCTTGGGTTGTAATGATAATACTGATTGGCTTGTTTTATATGGGCACTAGAAACATGAAAATAGTTCCCAGTGGCCTGCAGAACTTTCTGGAATTTATACTAGAATCCTTATACAATTTTGTTCAAGGAGTTGCAGGAGAGGAAAATTCAAGGAAATTTTTTCCAATAATAGCAACAATCTTCTTATTTGTTATGTTGAATGCATGGGTAGGTCTTCTTCCTATATACCCTGCGTTAGGGTTTATTGACCATGGACACATGAAGGGACACCTTCTGAGACCTGCGGGAACAGATCTGAATATGCCGTTAGCTCTTGCTCTTATATCGTTTGTATTCGTAGAATTCTGGGGCTTAAAACTGTTGAAACTTAATTACCTAACCAAATTTGTTAGGTTAGATAACTTGAGAAAGGGTAATTTTGCTCAAGTTCCAATAGACCTTTTTGTCGGTGTTTTGGAATTGCTAAGTGAATTCGTAAGGATAGTCAGTTTTACTTTCAGGTTGTTTGGTAATATGACGGCTGGTGAAATACTATTACTAGTAATAACTTATCTGGTACCATTTGTTTTGGTTCTGCCTTTTTATGGACTGGAACTTTTGGTAGGATTAGTACAGGCGTTAATATTTGCAGGTCTGACATTAGTTTTCGTAGTAGTTGCGGTTACACCGCATTCAGAGGAGGAGCACTAGTATGGATGCAATTCTTGTAGTATGTGCAGTAGTTTCAGTAGGTTTGTTGGCAGCTATATTGGCTGGTGTCATGGCTGTCTACTCTAAGATAGAGTGAATATGTTAAATTTCAATAGCTAAAAACATTTGGCATAATTAAAGGAGGATTCATGGACGTAGAGGCAATAAAACTATTGGCAGCATCTCTGGCGATCGGATTAGGTGCACTTGGACCTGGTTTAGGTATAGGTATACTAGGTGCTGCAGCTATGAATGCTATAGGTAGGAACCCGGAAGCTAGAGGGGCAATTCTTACCAACATGATCTTGGCTATCGCTTTCGCTGAAGCAATTGCGATATATGCTTTGATCGTTGCTTTCTTGTTGCTGTTCGTAGCATAAGACAAAGGCTCTGAGTTGAGAGCTCTATAAATTTTCGGGAGGACAGTATGGAAGATCTGGGTTTTCATGTACCCAGCTTGGTTGTGTACTTGATCAACTTCACTATACTGCTCTCTCTGCTTTATGTGGTTGGCTACAAGCCTATATTACGCATGCTTGATCAACGTGCTGAAAGTATCAAAGATAGCGTTGAAATGGTAGACAGAGTGAGAGAAGAGGCAGCCGCACAGCAGGTAGAGATGCAGCAGCAGATGGAAGAAGGGCGACAAGAGGGTCAGGCTATGTTGACCCAAGCTAGGGAAATTGCAGAAAAAATTAGAGACGAAGCTACTTCTAAGGCCAAACAGGAGGCCGATGAAATAGTGGCTAAAGCTAGGGAGTCGGTTCAGAAAGAAAGAGACGAAGCAATTGATCAGGTCAGACAGCATTTTGCTGAGATTGCGATACTTGCGGCCGAACGAGTTATAGATAGGTCTTTAGATGGTAAAACACATAAAGATATAATCGAAAAAGTTTTGGGGGAAAGTGCCGATTTAAATCGGTCTTAGGTAAAATATGGCAAAACCTTCTGCAAAAAGATACGCGTTAGCGTTGTACGAGTTGGCCCTAGAGGGGTCTACAGTGGATAGTTGGCATGGCCAACTTAAATCCTGCGAGGAAATATTGAACAATCAGGAATTCGCAGGCTTTTTGCTTATGCCGAAAGTGTCTCTGTCTAAAAAAATGGCTGTGTTGAGTCACATTCTCCCTGATTTAGACGAGATGGTAGGTAATTTAATTAGTTTGCTAGTGTCTAGAGATTCAGCAGGATCCATATCATCTATAGTAACTGAATACGGACGGCTTTTGGATGAGCAAAATGGATTAGAAAGAGCACATGTCAGAAGTGCAGTGGAACTAGATGAATCTAGCAAAAAAAGTTTGGTAGATCAAATATCCAATATTGTTGGAAAGAAGATTGAATTAACAGCAGAGGTAGACCCTACGATAGTAGGGGGGTTAGTGGCCAGGGTCGGTGACAAAATAATTGATGGTAGTATCAAAACGAAACTTCAGGGTTTGCGTAAATCTTTGGTAGAGGCTTCTCTGGGTGAGGAGTCCTAACTTCCAGTTAGAGGTAATAATATGGCAGTAAGAGGACAGGATATAACTTCAGTAATTAAACGACAGATTCAAGATTTCGGAGGCGAAATCACAATGGTTGACGTGGGCACAGTTGTTGCGTCTGGAGATGGAGTGGCCACGGTTCAGGGACTAAGTGGTGCTCGTTATACCGAGTTGGTATCGTTTCCAAACGATGTCATGGGTATAGCACTCAACTTGGAAGAAGATAGTGTGGGGGTAGTTATACTAGGTGATGATACACAGATCAAAGAAGGAGATGAAGTTCGATCTACTGGAAGAATAGCAGAAGTTCCGGTTGGCGATGCGCTTCTTGGCAGAGTAGTAGACGCTTTGGGGAGACCATTGGATGGTAAAGGGGCCATAAAATCTTCAGAAAATAGACCTGTGGAAAGAATAGCTGCCAATGTGGCTGAACGTAAATCTGTGTCTGTACCCATGCAAACCGGTATTAAAGCAGTAGATGGAATGACTCCTATTGGTAGAGGGCAGCGACAACTGATAATAGGGGATAGATCCACGGGTAAATCGGCTATAGCAATAGATAGCATCATTAATCAAAAGGGCGGGGACCTTATATGTATATATGTTGCTGTCGGACAGAAGGCCAGCAAAGTGGCACAGACAGTAGGTATATTAGAAGAGAATGGGGCGATGGATCACACTATAGTAGTAGCAGCGAATTCGGCTGATCCCGCTGCACTTCAATATATTGCACCTTTTGCTGGAACAGCCATGGGTGAACATTTTATGGAACAAGGTAAAGATGCTTTAATTATTTATGATGATTTATCAAAACATGCTTGGGCATATAGGCAAATGTCTCTGCTGCTTAGAAGACCGCCAGGGCGAGAAGCATATCCCGGGGACGTATTTTATCTTCATAGCCGTTTACTCGAGCGATCCGCTAGATTGGATGACGCACATGGAGGCGGGTCTCTTACGGCATTGCCTATTATTGAGACCCAAGCAGGGGACGTTTCAGGCTACATCCCTACCAATGTGATTTCAATAACTGATGGGCAGATATATCTAGAAACGGATTTGTTTAACTCTGGTATACGACCTGCTGTGAACGTCGGTCTTTCAGTATCTCGTGTAGGTGGAGCAGCTCAAACTAGGGCGGTAAGGCAAGTGGCGGGAAGGCTTAGATTGGATCTTGCTCAATACAGAGAACTTGTAACATTTGCACAGTTTGGTACATCGGACTTAGACGCTGCTACTCGTGCGCAGTTGGAACGAGGTCAAGTAGTAACAGAGGTTTTGAAGCAATTGCAGTATGAACCTATGTCAATAGGGAAACAAGTGTCAATAATGTTCGCTGCGACTAATGGATATATGGATGATGTCCCAGTAGAAAAAGTTAAGGATTTTGAAGATGCATTCCATACTTTCATGGCAGATTCTCAATCTTCCATACTTGATGAAATCATTGAGAAAAAACAACTGGATGACGATTTGAGTAAATCATTGGGAGAAGCCATAGATTCGTTCAAGAAAACAGTACCATATTAAAGTATTTACTAGAAAGAATGAGAAAGAGAATAACATAGCATGCCAAGCACTCGAGAAATAAGAGGTCGCATACGGAGCGTCCAGAACACAGCCAAGGTCACCAGAGCTATGGAAATGATCGCTGCTTCAAAAATGAGGCGCGCTCAACAAAGACTGATGGATAGTCGACCATACTCGGACGCTATGCTTAACGTTATGGGCAATTTGGCGTCTCAAACAGCAGGAGTTGATGAACAGCACCCACTAATGACAAAGAGGGAAGTTCGTAATATACAGGTTGTCCTAGTAACCCCTGATAGAGGATTATGTGGAGGGTTAAATGCCAATCTTAGCCGTTTCTTTTTACAATTTGTTAGGAACCAATCAGCCGATATTAGTGTAGTTGCAGTGGGTAAAAGGGGCAGGGATTTTTCCGCAAGATCGAGACTAAATATTAAGGCTGACTATATCGAAATTGGTGATACTCCTTCTGCAGCAGATATAGCAGACGTTCCTAAAACTGTGATAGAAAGCTATGAGAATGGCGAGGTTGATGAAGTTTACCTCTGTTATAGTCAATTTGTATCTACTACTGTGCAGCAACCAACGGTAGTGAAAATACTTCCGGTCGAACCAGTTGAGTTGGACGGATCGTCTAATGTTGATTACATATATGAACCTAAGGCTGTCAGTGTTCTGCAGGCTTTAGTACCAAAATTTGTGGAAATGCAAATATTTCAGAGTATTCTGGAATCAATTGGTAGCGAACAGTCAGCAAGAATGGTTGCAATGAGTAGTGCCACTGATAGTGCTAATGAAATGATTCAAGATTTGACGCTCCTGATGAATAAGGTTCGTCAAGCTTCAATAACTACAGAACTTCTAGATATAGTAGGAGGTGTTGCTGCCTTAGAAGGGTAGCGACTGTCTTCTTATACGAGAGGAGAGCGAGGCAAATAATGGCGCAAGGAAATAAAGGAACAATTGTTCAGATAATAGGAACCGTGGTGGATGTGGCATTTCCATCGGATGATCTCCCTGAAGTCTATAATGGGCTTGAGGTTGATAATAGTGGAGATAGACTGGTATTAGAGGTAGAACAACATGTAGGCAACAATTGGGTGAGATGCTTGGCATTAGGTCCTACAGAAGGCTTGATTCGAGGAGCAGAAGTTACGGACACAGGTGCTCCGATTTCCGTTCCTGTCGGACCAGCTTCTTTAGGAAGGCTTTTTAATGTTACTGGCGACCCTCTTGATAATCTAGGGGACGTTAAGTCCGAAGAGAGATGGCCTATTCATAGGGAACCTCCTTCATTTGAAGATCAAGCTACTAGTGCCGAGATGTTGGAGACTGGTATAAAAGTTGTGGATCTTATAGCGCCTTTTACCAAAGGGGGTAAGATTGGTGCCTATGGTGGAGCAGGAGTCGGTAAGACGGTTATCATTCAAGAGCTCATAAGAAATATTGCGACAGTGCATCAGGGAAGGTCTGTATTCGCTGGTGTGGGTGAGAGATCTAGAGAAGGCAATGACCTCTGGCACGAAATGCAGGAGTCTGGAGTTCTAGAAAGTACTGTTTTGGTATTTGGACAGATGAATGAGCCTCCGGGTGTAAGACTGCGCATAGCTCTTACTGGTTTGACTATGGGAGAATATTTTAGAGATCAGGAAGGCCAAGATGTACTTCTTTTCATAGATAATATATACCGATATATACTGGCTGGTATGGAGGTTTCCGCTTTGTTAGGTAGAATGCCTTCAGCAGTAGGTTATCAACCCACATTAGGCACTGAAATGGGCGCTTTAGAGGAAAGAATCACAACAACCAAAAAAGGGTCTATCACGTCATTGCAGGCTATATATGTTCCAGCTGACGACTATACTGACCCGGGTATCGTTACAACATTTGGACATTTAGATGCTTCTATATCTTTGGATAGAGCTCTGACTGAACAAGGATTATATCCGGCGGTAGATCCTCTGAACTCTAACTCCAGAATATTGGATCCTAATGTGGTTGGGCACGAGCATTACAGAGTTGCCAGAGGAGTCCAACAAGTACTGCAAAGATATAAAGATCTGCAGGATATCATAGCGATATTGGGTATGGAGGAATTGTCAGACGAAGATAAACTGACTGTGGCTCGAGCAAGAAGAATACAGAGATTCCTTACTCAGCCGTTTTTCGTTGCTGAAGTGTTTACAGGCCGAGAAGGACGATATGTATCTATAGACGACACTGTTAGGGGATTTGGCGAAATTCTCGACGGGAAGCATGATGACTTACCGGAGCAGGCATTTTACATGGTGGGTAGCATAGAAGAGGCTGTGGAAGCCGGCAAAGCTACGGCAAGCGAATCCTGATTACAGTAAGGTGAATTTATGGCAACCATGAAATTGGAAATAATAACACCTGAGAGTATCATATACACTGGAGATGTTGAATCTGTGATAGCTCCAGGTAGTGAAGGTGAGTTAGGAATATTACCTCATCACGCCTCTCTTATGACTGCTTTACAGGCTGGTGATATAAAAGTGACTGTGAATGGACAGGCTAATAGTTACTCAGTAGGTGGGGGTTTCTTGGAGGTTAAAGATAATCAAGTAACTATCTTGGCAGATTCTGCTGTGAATTCTTAGTAGTTGTAATTACAACTACAGAGGACTATTTTAGGTAGTAAGTCATGGATTGTAGTGATAACAAAGGATCGACGTGCCTGATGTGTACCCCGGGCGGAATGTGCAATCCGACTGGGGCATAGTTCAGTATAGATTTTAGGCCTGAGGCAACCATCCTGTCTATGACTTTTTGGGCGTTGGGTGCAGGAACCGTAACAATACCTATACTAATGTCCTTATCCCTGATCGTCTTCTCCAGTTCCGTTATGGGTTGTACATATAACCCACCCACAGTTTGTCCTATAAGACTGATATCATCATCGAATGCCGCTCGTATGTTAAAACCTTCTGGATTGAAACCTGTATAACTTATCACGGCCTTTCCCAGTTTACCTACGCCGATTATGCAGCAGTTCCACTCTTTTTCTAGTCCCAGGACAGATCTTAGTTGGTTGACCAAAAATGATATAGGGTAGCCTCTCCCTTGTTTGCCAAATTTGCCAAAGTAACTTAGGTCCTTTCTGATTTGGGCTGGGGTCATTTGCAATCTTTCGCCTAGTTGCTGGGAACTTACCACGTTCTTGTCTGATTGCAGCATATCGGTCAACTCTCTAACGTACAAAGGAAGTCGGAGAACAACTACTTCTGGTACTTTTGGGTGATTGTTTTGATTACTGGTTAACAAAATCAAATTGCCTCCATCAGGTTTTTGCGAGAAGTGAACTGAGAATCCCAGAGTAATTCTTGTGTTTCATGCTAAAGTATAAGTTTATTGTAGACAATGGTGCACTATGTTGCAAGCAGACCTACTTCTTACATAGTATTAGGCGAATCCATACCCATAAGTGTAAGGCATCTATTTAGGACAATGTGAGTGGCCTTGACTAGTTTGATTCTGGCCTTTGTCATATCTTGGTCATCTGAAATGACTCGACAGTTTTGGTAGAACAGATGAAAAATATTCGCCAATTCTTGTGAGTAATGGGGTAAATGATGTGGTTCTAGCTCTGTAGCCATATATTCGATCAAGTCTGGAAAAGCTAGCATCTTCTTGATGAGGTTTAATTCCATTGGATCCTGAAGTAATGATACGTCACCTGTTTGGTATTCGATTTGGTTTAAACTGGCAGTTTTTAATATACCAGATATCCTTGCATGAGCGTATTGTATATAGTAAACAGGATTTTCAGAGGATTCTTTTTTGGCCAGATCCAGATCAAATTCCATCTGACTATCTGGCGATCGGGATAGGAAAAAATATCTACAGCAATCTGGTCCAACTTCGTCAATCAACTCCTGTAAGGTTATTACATCTCCAGTTCTCTTTGAGGCACGAATCTGTTGGTTGCCTCTTTTAAGCGTGACTATTTGAGTGATAATGATGGTCAAATTTTCTGGATCTACTCCAATAGCCTTTACTGCTGCTTTCATTCTACTAACGTGTCCTTGATGATCAGCACCCCAGACATCTATTACTGTGGCAAATTGTCTCTCGACAAATTTGTTGTAGTGGTATGCTATATCTGCTGCAAAATATGTTGGTGTTCCATTGCTACGCACTACCACGTTGTCTTTTTCTTCACCAAGTAACGATGATTTGAACCATGTAGCACCATCTTCTTGTGCTATGAAACCGCCCTGTTTTAACAACTTCATAGCTTCACTGTATTGGCCAAGGTCGTATAGGGTATGTTCCTTGAACCAAACATCAAAACTTATATTCAAGCTGTCCAGATCGGATCGTATGTTTTCAAGCATTTTATTTAAACCTAGTTGCCCAATTTCTTCCGGAGTGTATTCCACGGATACGTTATCAGACTGTTCAAGAATGTCATTAATTAATTCTTTGGCTAAGTCGATCATGTATTCTCCCATGTAGCCGTTGTCAGGCATTTCAACTGACTGCCCATTAATTTGAAGATATCGTGCGTGCAAGGATTTATAAAATAGTTCCATTTGTGCCCCTGCATCGTTGAAATAATATTCTCTAGTGACGTTAAAATTTGCAGTTTCAAGTATGTTAGAAAGAGTGTCTCCCAGTACAGCACCTCGGGCGTGCCCAACGTGTACTGGTCCAGTAGGATTTACGCTGACATACTCAACTTGTACTCGAGACTTGTTTCCTAGTTCTATGTTGCCGTATTTCTGGCCAATGGAGTTAATGTTTTCAACCTGATGGGAAACCCATATTTTATTGAGGGAGACATTAATGAATCCAGGGCCTTCTACCCAAATACTTTCTATAGCCTCCGACGGTTTTGAGGCAGCAATTATCCGATCAGCTATGTTTTGTGGGCTCATATTGCATGGCTTAGCTAATCTAAGCGCAAGACTTGTAGCAAAATCCCCGTGGTCTGGGTTTTGCGGTACTTCCAGGAGGATATCAACAGGCGTATCAAGAGGCAGGTTTATATCTTCTTTTATAGATATAGTGGCCGACTTCAATACATGTGAAATTGTTGTGCGAGCGTTCATTGCAGGTTATATTAACTTTTTGGGTGTAATTTGACTAGTGGGTTTTGTAGCCTAATAATCCGATTAAATCAATTAAATATTGATCAAATGAATTAGTTGTACTGCCTGTGATGTGTTATATTTAGAGTTGGATTTAGTTGTAACACTGATCTAATTTGTACACGGAAATACTGGACTCAGTTACAACCCAATATAGGAAAATATCATGTTGCTTATAAAGAGGTGATATATGGAAGGTGACTTCAGCTTAGATTTAGATGAGGCGCTCAAGAATATAGAGATAGCGGAGGTGATTTCTGTATACTTTCCAATGCTCCGTAAATCTCTGCTGGTTGATATCAGGACCTCATTTGAAGAAACACCTATAATAAGAATCGTGCCTATGGCTTCATCAGTGGAAGAAAGAAGCCGCAGTTTAAAGAAGATGCGCCCTAGTCTCGATAGACCTCAATCGATTACCGTATTGCCATGGCCAAAATACATTAACAGTTTGGTAGATTTGGGGATATGGGATATGATACTTAACAAACTAGTTGACTCGGGAGATTCTAGGTTGTTGAAACGCAGCAAACTTATCCTCGAGGAATTGTACGATCTTGAACTTAAGGAATTAGCTACGGTTATTAGTGGGGATAGTTATCACACCATTTGGTCCAGATTAACGTAACGGTTTAATGGGATGATGAACTTGACACTTGCTATAAGTCGTTTATATAATTTATGTCCTAATGTCTTACGATATTATGTTCTTATGTATTTCAGTTGAGAGAGGTGTTTTTTGTCTCAGGTTGTAGTTAGAGATGGAGAAACGTTCGACAGTTTACTGAGGCGTTTCAATAAGAGAGTTCAGATGGATGGAATACTTTCTGAGGCACGACGACGCTCTCACTTTGAGAAGCCAAGTGTTCAGCGTAAAAGAAAAGCGGCAGCAAAAAAACGTAAGAGTGCCCGTACAACCCGTAATACCCGTATTATGAGTGCAGGCAACCCAAGAAATTAATTGCAATTCAGATAAATGGAACTGTTAACTCGTTTAGACGAAGACCTCAAGGACGCTATGAGACAGCAAGACGTAGTACGAAGAACCGTTCTGCGTTCTGTGCGTTCAGATATCCATAATGAAGAAATTGCTCAACAAAGATCATTGACTGATGATGCAGTGATGGGAGTTATTGCAAAACAAGTGAAACAAAGACGAGAAAGCATACAAGAATTCAGAAAAGGTAACAGACAAGACTTGGTTACCAAAGAAGAATCCGAGCTCGATGTGCTTCTGTCATACATGCCCAAGCAATTAGAGAAAGAAGAACTAATTACTATAGCCAAATCCGTTATAAAGGCAGTATCAGCTAAAGGGATTCAGGATAGGGGGTTGGTTATGAAGAGTTTAATGCCCGAAGTCAAAGGCAAGGCTGATGGTTCTTTAGTTAACAGTGTAGTCACAGAACTATTGGAATCTCTGTAGAGACATCTTTATTGCTCTTTTGGTTTGGAGGTGCCATATGAGGTTTGGTATTGTTGTATTTCCTGGCACATGGAGTGATGGGGATTGCTACCATGTCACTAAGTCAGTTTTGGGACAAGATTCTCGATATATTTGGCATACGGATACAGACTTGTCAGATATAGACTGTGTTGTCTTACCCGGAGGATTCTCTTATGGGGACTATCTCCGTACAGGTTCCATCGCAAGATTTTCTCCAGTAATGCACGAGCTGCAGAAATTCGTGAATGAGGGTCGCCTGGTTATCGGTATTTGTAATGGATTTCAAATATTATGTGAATCGGGCATGCTTCCCGGCGCATTGATACGGAACAATTGTGTGCAGTTTAGATGTGAGTGGGTAAACTTACGGGTAGAAGATAGAAAAAATAACTTTGTTTCTCAATGTGAAACTGGACAAATTTTGAGAGTACCTATATCTCATGGCGAAGGAAACTATTATGCTGATCAGGAGACTATAAATTCCATGTTGAACGACAATCAGATAGTGTTTCGTTATTGTAATGAATTTGGTGAGGTAACCGCAGAATCTAATCCTAATGGGTCGTTGAATAATATTGCAGGCATAATCAACAAAAATCGTAACGTATTAGGAATGATGCCCCACCCTGAACGTTGTTGTGAAGCAGAATTGGGTGGCAAGGATGGTCTTTACATTTTTGAATCTATTATAAAAAAGTTTTCGTAATTTACTTTATTGGGGGACTCACTAAGAATGTCTGTTTCAGACGAAATATTGAATGACATTGCTCTATCTAGGGCTGAATATGACAAAATTGTTTTAGGTTTAGGTAGAGAGCCAAATGGTTTAGAATTAGGAATGTTCGGCGCCTTGTGGAGTGAGCATTGTGGATATAAGCATTCGAAACTGTTATTGCGAGAATTACCATCTGAAAGCCCTAGACTGCTGGTTCAACCTGGTCAAGAAAATGCTGGTGTTATTGAAATAGGACAAGGCTTGGCTATAGTTATGAAAGTGGAATCTCACAATCATCCATCTGCTATAGAACCTTTTCAAGGAGCTGCAACTGGGGTCGGAGGTATTGTGAGAGATATTTTTGCCATGGGAGCTAGGCCAATGGCATTGTTGAATTCTCTCAGATTTGGTCCCTTGAGCGAAAGTCGTAACAGATATCTTTTTGAGGGAGTGGTCAGCGGGATCTCTTGGTATGGAAACTGTATAGGCGTACCAGATGTTGGTGGGGAGGTTTATTTCTCCGAAGTTTATTCAGGTAATCCCTTGGTCAATGCGATGTGCGTTGGCATTGTAGGTACTGATTCTTTGATGAAAGCTAAAGCCTCGGGATCGGGCAATCTCTTGATATTAGTCGGGGCAGATACTGGTAGAGATGGAATTCATGGTGCTTCTGGTTTGGCATCTCGTACCTTTGAAGATGATTCAGAAGAAATGCGCCCAACAGTACAAGTCGGAAATCCGTTTTTGGAGAAGGTGTTGATCGAGGCTTGTTTGGAGGCTGTAGATACAGGCAAAATTTTGGCTATGCAAGACTTGGGAGCTGCTGGATTAACTAGTACGGTTGTGGAATCGGTCGCGAGAGGAGGCGCCGGTGCTAAATTAAACATAGATATGGTTCCTCGTCGAGAAAAAGGTATGAGTCCTTATGAAGTAATGCTCTCTGAATCTCAGGAAAGAATGTTGCTGGTTGTCAAACCTCATGATAAATCTTATATTGAGGCGATTTTTGAAAAATGGGATCTTGATAGTACAGTTATAGGTGCAGTTACGGATGACGAAACGATTACGATCTACGACGAATCTGTCGAGGTTGCTAGTTTGCCGGTAAAAATACTGACCGAACCACCTTTGTATAATATAGATGCTGTGGAACCTGAGTATTTCAAAGAAACACGAACACTTGATTTCGGTATGGTTTTTGATAAAGGATATTCAGCCGAAGATATACTGCTCAAGATTTTGGCTTTTCCAGATATCGCAAGGAAGCAATGGATATTTAGGCAGTATGACCATCAGGTTCAAACCAACACCTTGGAAGGTCCGGGGGCAGATGCAGCGATTTTGAGAATCAAAGGAACAAATAAGGCGATAGCTGTTACAAATGATGGTAATGGTAGGTTTTGTTATCTAGACCCCTATGTTGGAGGAGCAATTGCGGTAGCAGAAGCCTGTAGAAATTTATCTGCCGTGGGTGCTGAGCCTATAGCTATAACTGATTGCCTTAATTTTGGTAATCCAGAACGTCCTGACGTGTATTTTCAACTAGAACAATGTGTTAAAGGTATAACCGCGGCCTGCAAAGTTTTTGATATACCTGTGGTAAGTGGCAATGTAAGTTTGTATAACGAAACTCGTGGAACAGCGATTTGGCCTACTCCTGTGATAGGTGCCTTGGGAATATTAGAGAATGCTAATGATAGAACGAATATTAAATTTGATAATGAAGGCGATATAGTGTTAATGTTGGGATCCTCAAATGTCTCGTCAGATATCACTGGGTTGTCTGGTAGTGCCTATTTGGAAGCAATGTACGGTAAAGTTCAGGGTGTGCCTTCTATAGATTTAGCGATGGAGTTCAAAGTTCAAAAACTTTGTAGAGATGCCATCAAGGAAGGCCTTATAAATTCTAGCCATGATGTTTCAGATGGTGGTTTGGCCGTAGCATTGGCAGAATCTTGCGTATCAGGAAACATTGGTTTCAGGAGTGATTTACAACTTGGCAATGATTGGCATGTGGCTTTATTTGGGGAGTCACAATCCAGAATAATTATATCCATGTCTAAAGACAAGCTATCTAAATTTGAAGCATTGGCGGCAGAGGAATCTACACCTTGGATATTATTAGGCGTTGTTGGTGGACATTCTTTGCATATTGGAACATTGATGGATATTCCCTTGGAGGATTTAGACAAAGCGTGGTCGCATTCTTTGAAGGAAAGCCTGTTATAAACCAGGGAGATGCAATTTTATATGACACTTAATATGGATGGATTCTGATAAGGCAAATATGGTCATTTGGATACGGCGTTCTCTGGCTTTGTTTCTGGTCCTGATTTTCTCATTGTTGTTATTCCTTACCTTGTTAATTGGTACGTTACAGGGCACTTTGCTGGACCCAAATTTTCACAAACAAAAACTAATTGATGTTAATTCTTACTATTTTATTACACATGAACTGGCTGAATCACTGATAACTGATATTGACCAAGACACGATTGGTATTTTCGGGCAGAACAGTGATAGGAGTCAGGTAACTGGAGAATCTGCTCCTTTCGAATTGGTCCCAACTAGGGAAAACATGACACTATTATCGGCACTTAATATTCCGGTCGATGATATTGTGGCTTCCGTCAACAGAGTTTTCCCTTCTCCGTGGTTGAAGATAGAGACTGAAAAAGCTATAGATGATTTTTACTCCTATACTCTTGGACACTCAGAAAGATTTGTTATTGCGCCAGATTTATCAAATACTACCAAGTATTTGATTCACGAAGCAAAAGTTGTTCAGGGACAATTGATTGCTTCTGCATATGATTTGATAATGTCTGAGGGTTTCGGATATCGGGCCGACCCAATAGCATTAGATCTACAAGAAGCTTTTGGCAGAGCTGTTTCTAGGGAATGGATAATAGAAAAATCATCGTCTGATTTAGACAAAGTGTTTGATTACCTATCTGGGGATGAAGATAGTTTTAAAATAGGTTTTGGAATCCAGGATCGATCAGATGAAATCCATGAGGAATTTGGCCCAATCATCTATAAAGTTACACAGGAAATGGTGACAAACGAAGTTGACAGGGTAAAAAACGCTGCACACTCTGATTATAAAGATGGAATAGATATAAATTCCAGCATATCGATCAGCAACGATGATATTGTGCAGATCATCGGAGAAACTTTGAATTACGATTGGCGAAGAAAAACATCCCTGGATATTACAGAGAGTATTGTGGATTATTTGTTGAACCAGAGATCAAGCTTACAATTAGATGTAGTAATGTCTGATAGGCACTCAATCGCACTCCAGAGTTCGAAGCAAATTGTAGCTGAGAAACTAGATGAATGGGTGAGTTCATTGCCTGTTTGTAAAGGAAAAGCACCCATAGTTATAGATATGGAGATTGCTTGTGTGCCATCTTGGACTAATAGAAAAACAGTTGTAGATTTGGCAACATTATCATCCGATAATGTAGTTAATGGTTTAGTTTTTGAAGTCATCCCAGAATCAATAGGTGTGACTCCAAATTACATGCTGGTCAGGAGCTTGGATTCGTTGCATGAAATCCTTGGATTCGAGTTTACACTTACCCAAAATGATCTGCAACAGAATATTAGTTATGATGATTTAGCCACCACAAAATCTATATTCAACAATTCATGGTCATATACTTGGGATGACCGGAATGAGTTCAGGGAAAATTATATAGTTAGGAATACTTTTTCGGTAGCTAGCAATACTTATATTTTGTATTCGATATTAGGTTTACTACTTATCATTATAGGGCTATTAGCAGGTAGGGTTTGGTGGAGTAAGTTGGCTTGGCCATTTCTGAGTTTGGCATTATCTTCTCTTGCTATATTCCTATTGACTGCAAATCTTCTTGAACCTTTCACTGTAAGATATCTATCGGACTATGTTAATGAAAATGCTAAAGATGCCAGTTACACTGACTCTATAATTATTGAGAAATTAGTAGAGATATTAACATCTTCTTTACAAGATATTTTTAATGGTATAAAGGGGCTCAGCCTAAAATGCTGGGCTACGGGATCTATTTTAACTATGGCATTGTTTCTTTGGATGGGATTTAGTAGGAGGCGCAATACGGCTCGGATATATGACTAGATATGAAAATATTATTGATTTTTCTTTTTCGTCTGCCAAGCTCCAGGTCGTTGACCTGTCGATCTCCATTTTCTCAAGGTTCTCCAGTTCTTTAGAGCTATTTGCCATGTGGGCAAATCGTAGGGTCTATCGGTTAAGCCCCTAACTTTGGTCATTACATCTTCGGTAAGAGCAGGACCATGACCAAAGCAAGCTATTGTAGCATCTAGTTCTCTTAATTCTTGCAGGGATCTATCGAGAGTCCTTCTTTTCGCCCTGTCCCACATTAGCGGTCTACTCAGTCTGTCTATATTGTTTATAACTGAGTCTCCTAAGAATATTATTTTAGGGTCTAAGACAAATGGAGATATGCTACCAGGTGTGTGTCCTGGTGAATGTATTATACTTATACCCCCTAATCCAGGTACAATATCACCATGTGATACGGTCTTATGTACAGGCGTATCATGTAATTGCCTAGCAGGCTTTTTAGGACTTCTTCTTCCAAGGCCTGTTGCCCTTAATGCCAGTTTGTACCAGAGCGGTGGTGGTTCATTTTCCTCTCCTTTTCTAAGGAGAAGAGTACCGTCAACGTTCTTTATTACTTCGTCTTTGTGGGCGATGATTGATGCCCCTGTTAGGTTGTGTATTTCCAGTGCACTACCCGAATGGTCGAAATGGAAATGAGTTATCAATATTCTTTTTATGTCTTCGGTTTGTCTGCCAATATCTCGTATATAGTCTAATATTTTTTGGCCATTACCGGGAAATCCCGTATCTATGACAGTTATTTCAGTGTCTAGTAATAGAACTACATTACTTCCATATACATCGTCGACTGTATGTACTTTTTCAGTTATTTCCATGACATGTGCCTTTTTACAACATTGTATCAGCTTTTTGGGAGATTTGTTTGTCAATCGATTATGCTATTTGCAGAGGGTGTTGCCCTATACCGCAAAGTCGCTATAATTACTTTATGAGTAAATATATCTATTCTATATTGCTTTTATTATTGCTGTTGGCCTGCTCAGGAAACGGAGATGTGATCAAGAGCGGGGAAACTGAAGACTTGGAGGGTGTGTTGGTTGCTAAGCAGGGTGATAATGTTAGTGTTCATTATACGGGCACACTAGATGATGGTGAACAATTCGATTCCTCAATTGGACGGAATCCACTTTCGTTTACCGTAGGAGCTGGTCAAATGATTTCAGGATTTGATGCGGCAGTCTTAGGAATGGCATTGGGAGAAAAGAAAACTGTCAGATTAGAAGCGGTGGAGGCTTATGGGGAGACAGATCAAGATTTAATCATTGATTTTCCTATAGACAAATTACCTAGTGGGGCAGATGTTGGTGGTCAGGTTACCTTCACCAACGGAGCAACCGGTAGAATCACCAATGTTGATGAGAACACTTTTACCGTAGATGCTAATCATAGATTAGCAGGATTACCGTTAACATTTGAAATTGAATTAGTTTCAATTGACTGGCCGCCCGGTTGAGAGTATATAATCTAGATAAATTTGATTACTCATAATTGATGGATTTCATTTAATAAAGGAGGTTATGAGAATATATGGTAAATAGCACTAATCCAAATTTTGAGCGGCAGGTTGCAGTTCTTATAGATTTTGAAAATGTTGGATTGAGTTCTATTCAGTGGCTTTTTGATAAAATATCAGATATTGGAAGAATAACGATTAAACGTGCTTATGCTGATTGGTCTACTGCGCGTAGCACCCGAGAGCAAGTTTTACAATTAGGTATAGAACCGGTTCATTTATTCCACATGGCATCTTCAGGTAAGAATTCCAGTGATATAAAATTGGTTATAGACTCGATAGATTTGTTATACCAATCTCCAATAGATACTTTTGTAATAGTCTCTTCAGATAGTGACTTTGTACCACTGGTTAGTAAATTACGATCAGGTGGCAAAACAGTGATTGGTGCTGGCAGAAAACTAACGGCATCTAGAGCATTGGTCATATCATGCGATAGATATTTCTATTTGGACGAAAGCACAACCCAGAGGAACAACATAACAGATCTACAACAAACTAGATCAAGTGAATTACTGATTAGATCCGTAAGGTCTGCTATGGACGAAGAAGGTAGAGTTGTGGGTAGCAAGTTAAGGCAAACCTTGCAGAGGTTAGATCCAAGTTTTGATTTTCGCACTTTGGGTCATGCTACATTTACAAGATATCTGGAATCTTCTCCGGATGTTAAGATATCTAGGCCAAAGGGTCCAGGGGATATAGTGGTTGAATTGTTAGAATATACAAACTCCATCAATATCAAAGATACTAGTTCAGGAGTGTCAACAACGGAGGTTGACGGCGAGATATGGGCCAATATAGATGTGGCATGGTCTAAACGAGCGTCTCGTTCTCGTTCTGGCAATTCTATGCCTGGACCTTCTGCAGCTATTATAGCAGCGAAAGTTTTAGGAGTATCTAAACTGAGCTCTTCCAAGTATAAAACTCTGCAGAAACTTTTGGATTCAAGTGAAATCTTATCCAAGAGTTGGACCAGAGAAGGCAACTCTATAATCAAAGTATAACTTGTGAGGGAACATTAGATGCAAATAAGCCCTCACGTGTATTCAGTCCATATTGATGACGACTCTTTTTTTCATCCTGGCGGGTCTAATATATTTTTTGTTGGCAATGTGTCCAGCGGTATGTTTATGATAGACGCTGGTGAGAATGATGCTAAGTGGATAAACACCATACTTAACGGATATGCATCTCTTGGTCACCCAACAATAAATGGTGTGCTCATAACCCATGGACATAATGATCATATTGGAGGGTTAAAGCATATCTTGAGTGAAATAGATGCTCCAGTGTTTTGCCACCCCAAACTTGTCGGTAGACTGGAAAAACTTCTCGGCAGTAAGGTTGTAAATCCAATATTCGATAATCAATCTATAGCGATTTCTGAAGGTGTTAATTTGTTATCTATATTCACTCCTGGACATGATGAAACCCACGTTTGTTATTACATTAACGCCGAGGAAATTATGTTCACTGGAGACACTGTGCTGGGCAGTTCGTCATCCACTGTACAGGACATGTCTGCGTACATGGATTCGATGCATAGACTTTCTGCTCATAAGGTCAGTACAATATGTCCGGCACATGGTAAAGTATGTCTTCCTCCAGACGGTGGACGATTAATTCCCAAATATATCGAGAATAGACTTAATAGAGAACGGGCTATAATTGGTTCAATTGGGAGAGGAATTAATACTGTGGAGTCAATTGTACAAGAGATATACTCTCCTCAATTGAATAAGGGGTTGAAGGCTGCTGCGACCAGAAATATCGTAGCCCATTTAGAGAAGTTGGTAAAAGAAAAAGTTGTACGTAAGAACCCAATTAACCTTGGATATGTACTAGTAAGTTAGGGCAGCTAACCCCAGATTATTCCACCTAGAGGTAATCTAGATTGAAGCCTGTACAACATACCATCAGGGTCTTGTTGATACATCTTCCTCGTGTACTGAACCTGTTTTTCCAAATCTGAATCTTCACCAGTCATTCTTTCAGACCAAACTAATTGAGGATTTCTATTGTTTGTGTCCGGTTTGTTTCCCAGATAGTGTTGTTCGATTTCATGTTGGAGGTTTTGGGTTTGGTTGATATAGTATTCTCCACCATCGAGACTTAGAACAAACAAGTATGATGTTTTTTGCACTACGTTCTGCTTCAATCTATTAAATTTACCAACTCAGCCTTATTAACGCATCCCGTTTGTATTATTCCCACTACTTATTATCACGTAGTGCTTCTAATATTGCTCCAGGAGACATAGGCAATCTATCCATTCTAACTCCAATAGCATCATGTATAGCATTAGCAATAGCAGCCATTGGAGGAATTAGTACGGTTTCTCCTACTCCTCTAAGACCAAAAGGATGACGGGCATTCGGTACTTCTATTATTACGGTGTCTATCATTGGCAAATCGAGTGAAGTGGGCATTCTGTAATCAAGGAAACTCGCGTTAGCCATTGTACCGTCTTCGGTGAAGAAATACTCTTCATTTAAGGCCCAACCTATTCCTTGCAGCGCTCCGCCTTGCATTTGTCCTTCGACGTAGCTAGGATGTGCGGCTTTGCCTGCATCTATGAAAGTTGTATATTTCAGTAGATCCACCTTTCCGGTTTCTGGATCTACTTCGACGTCAACAATGTGTCCTGCAAGTTGAGCACCCACCCCGCCTTGTGTGTCCGATGACGAACAAGTTACAGGGCCTCCAGTACCCATAAGTTTACTAGCGAGTTCTTTGAAACTCATGGTGTCCTCTGTATTTTTATTAGATACAAAAATTCCGTCTTCGAATACTATGTCGGATGGATCTACATCCCAAAGAAGTGCAGCCCGTTCGGACATTTCCGTTATCACTTGATAAGAAGCTAGTATTGCCGCTCTACCAGTGTCAAAAGCTATGCGACTTCCCCCAGTTGCACCTGTCCACCCCACAGCGTCAGTGTCTACAACTGTGGGATTAACATCATCTATTGATATTCCTAAAACTTCGGCTGCTTGCATAGCTACGGCTGTGCGAGTTCCTCCTATATCTACCGAGCCTGTGATTAGGTTTATGGTTCCGTTAGAATTCACATTTATCGTTGCTGAAGAGCCGCTGCCACCAGCATTAAGTCTATATCCGACAGCTACGCCTCTTCCTCTGTTTGGACCATCCAGTTTTTCGTTGTAATGTGGATGATCTCTCATAGCCTGTTCTACTTCTTCACACCCCCATTTTAAATGAGGAACTCCACTCGGGGCTCTGTCACCTTCATGTACCGAATTAATAATTCTGAAATCCATAGGATCCATTCCAAGTTTTTCAGCAAGTTCATCTATTACTGGTTCTACGGCAAAAGCAGCTTGCGGCTGACCAGGCGCTCGGTACGCAGCCGTCTTTTGTTTATTTACAACTACGTCATATCCATCTACCTGCAGATTATCTATCTTGTAAGGGCCAAAACCGCTCATGGCTCCACCACCAACTGGTGAACCTGGGAACGCCCCTGCCTCGTATGCCAGGTATAGTTCTCCAGCTGTAATTTTCCCATCTTTCGTTGCGCCCATTTTACATCGCATGTAGGTTCCCGATGTTGGTCCTGTACCTTCAAACACTTCTTTTCTGGTCATGGTTATTTTTACAGGTCTACCTGTCTTGCGAGACAGGATGGCCACTAGAGGGTCTAGGTAAGTTATGGTCTTTCCTCCAAAACCACCGCCTATTTCCATTGGTATCACCTTCACCATCGATTCAGGGATGCCAAGAATAGCTGCAGTCGCTCCTCTTATTACGAATGAACCTTGAGTACTTGTCCATATTGTCAGATGGCCGTCTTGAGACCACTGGCCAGTGGAGGTATGTGGTTCTATGTAACCTTGGTGAACGGTTTGGGTAGTGAATTCCCGTTCCACTACGATGTCTGATTTACTAAATCCTTCGTCTAGGTCACCTCTTTTGAATTGTATTAAACCAGCAACATTGCCTTTTACACCTGTGTCCTCTCCTTTTCCGAATCTATCCACCCTGAATATTGTGGTCAAATTCTCGTGGAGGACAGGGGCGTCTTTACTCATCGCTTCTTTGACGTCAAATATCGGAGTTAGTTGTTCATATTTGACGTCAACAAGGTCTAACGCCTCTTCGGCTATATGTTGATCAGTTGCTGCTATCGCTAATATTGCATGACCTTTATACAGGACTTTCTGGTTGGCCAGTATGTTTTCAGCCAACATTCTGATGTTGCCTTGAGTTTCCCCGAAATCCAGACTTTGATCTTTAAGTATTGGGAAATCAGCTGAAGTTACTATTGCCTTAACCCCCGGCAATGCAACTGCCTTACTAGTGTCTATAGATAATATTTTTGCATGAGCATGAGGACTTCTTAGGATTTTACCGTGTAGCATGCCAGCTAGTTGGACATCAGCACCATATTTTGCCCTCCCAGTGACTTTATCTACACCATCATGGCGTACGGGACGAGTGCCAATTATCTTATATTCCCCGGGATCTACAACTTCTTGTCCAGTAACAGTAGCCATAATTGATTTACCTCCAGAGATTGTTGTTTATTTCGACACAATGGGGTTGGAAGTCCCATTTACAAACAAACTTCTTGGGACCCTGTACGGTCGCAAGAAGTTTGTTTAGTTTCCGAAATGGTTCTTAGGATAAGTGTGTGTTGGGGGTGTTTATCCCTTTCTCATCACTTCTCCGGCTTTGAGGACCGCTCTTACTATTTTGTCGTACCCCGTACACCTACAGAGATTACCGGCAAGCCAGAATCTAATTCTTTCTTCATCTGCGTCGGGTTCTCTCTCTAGTAAGTTTTTCGCGGATACTATGAAACCTGGAGTGCATATTCCGCACTGTAGAGCTGCCTCTTCTAGGAATGCTTGTTGAACGGGGTGCAAACTATCTGCGGATGCAACACCTTCTATGGTAATTATTTCTTTACCTTCGGCCTCTACCCCTAGGATGCAACATGATTCTACTATTCTGCCGTCCATAGTTACAGTACAAGCCCCACAGTTTCCGTCATTGCAGCCTTCTTTGGATCCAGTTAGGTTGAGTACATCTCTAAGTACTTCCAGAAGGCTCTGTCGACTCTCGCAGAGGAAGTCTACATCGTAGCCGTTTATATTGCTTTGTACGTGAATCTTATCTGCCATGGTTATTACTCTCCTTTGGCTCTTGATATGGCTATACGTAGGACTCTTTTGGTAAGGACTCCTACCAAATGGATCCTTTGTTCTACGGTACCACGCATGTCATTGATTGGACTTGCGGCCTTCTGCGCAGCAGCAGCAGCAGCTTCAATGGACGCTTCATTTGCGTCTGCTCCGGCTAGTGAGTTACTAGCTTCGATACAATAGATTACGGTTGGTCCCACCGATCCAATAGCAATCTTGGCGGAGACTATCTTTTGTCTTGATTCGTCTAATTGGACTGAAGCGCCACAATTTGCTACTGCTATGTCCATTTCGTTTCTAGGAATGAACCTCAAGAATGCAGCCCCATAATTGGGTTTTACAGGGGGCAGGTTAACTGATACTAACAGTTCACCATCAGCTAGTTGATTGCGGCCTGGGCCGGTACAGAATTCTTCTACAGGTACAGTTCTTTGTCCGTTTGGACCTGCAATTAAGGCCTGGGCGCTTTCTGCTATCAGTGTAGGGATTGTGTCGCCACTTGGAGCGGCATTGCACAAGTTGCCTCCCACAGTTGCTCTTCCTTGTACCTGTATTCCTCCGACTAGAGACGCGCAGTCTACCATTGCGGGGTACAGTCTTTGCACTTCCGAGCTTTCGTAAATCTTATAGTTTTGTACAGATGCGCCAATGGTTAGGCCGTCACTCTGTGAGCATGAGAACTGATTCAACTCGGGTATGTTTTTTACGTCTACCAACCTATCTATTTGGTATCTGCCACCCCTCAATTGGATCAGAATGTCTGTGCCTCCGGCCAAAGCTTTGGCCTTTGGTCCTTTTTCGGCCATCAACTTGACGGCATCTTCAAGGCTTGTAGGTGCTACGTACTCAAATTCTTGCATGACTATTCCTTTTATAGGGTAGGGTTAATTATATCACGAGGATACTATTGGTCAAGAGTAGGCAATATGTTCTTGACCACTATTTGTTAAACCACCTATCTAGGTTATCTCGGTTTTGATCTAA
>CEUZ01059922.1_pt1 | contig 22914 bp, 28 predicted proteins | sample 361511 | NCBI WGS metagenome assembly CEUZ01 (sample SAMEA2622822, study PRJEB7988) | marine metagenome | biome: marine biome (ENVO:00000447); feature: surface water layer (ENVO:00002042); material: "saline water (ENVO:00002010), including plankton (ENVO:xxxxxxxx)" | depth 5 m | reverse complement strand
ATAAATTTACTTAATTTGAAAAAAATTTTTATTGCATCAGATCACGCAGGTTATAGTTTAAAAAAAAGTATTATTTCTAAATTTTCAAAATTGCAAAAAATTATAGACCTTGGCGCATATTCTAAAGAGTCTGTTGATTACCCTGATTATGCAAAAAAATTATCTAAAAAAGTTGCCATTAATAAAGATAGTTTTGGCATTCTAATATGCGGATCTGGAATGGGAATGTCTATGACTGCTAATAAAACTAAGAATATACGAGCAGCATTATGCTATAGCATTAAAAATACTAAATTATCTAGATTGCATAACAATGCAAACATCATTACATTAGGAGAAAGATTGATTGATAAAAATAAAGCATTCAATTTAATAAAAATTTTCTTAAGTACAAAATTTGAGGGCGGCAGGCACTTAAGAAGAATTAAAAAAATTTGATTATGTCAAGTGAAGGTAAATACATAAACGACCAATATAAAGGATTTTTTGAAGATAGTTTATCTAAAACTGATCCAGTGTTGTTCAAAGCTATTAATGATGAGCTAGTTAGACAACAAAATCACATAGAGTTAATTGCTTCAGAAAATATAGTTTCACAAGCAGTTTTGGAAGCCCAAGGGTCAGTTCTTACCAATAAGTATGCTGAAGGATATCCCGGTAAAAGATATTATAATGGATGTGAGCATGTTGATATAGCTGAAGAACTTGCAATAGATAGATTAAAAAAGATTTTTAATTGTAAATTTGCTAATGCACAACCACATTCTGGTGCTCAGGCAAATGGAGCTGTATTTTTAGCACTCTTAAAGCCTGGTGATAAATTTATGGGAATGAGTTTAAATTCTGGAGGTCATATAACGCATGGATTAAAAATTTCGATGTCAGGAAAATGGTTTAACGCAATTGGTTATGAAGTAGATAAAAATTCTGAACTTATCGACTACGATAAAGTTGAACATTTAGCTTTAGAAAATAATCCTAAGCTAATAATTGCTGGAGGTAGTGCGTATTCTAGAGTTATAGACTTTAAAAGATTTAGAGATATTGCTGATAAAGTTGGAGCTTATCTTATGGTTGATATGGCTCATTTCTCAGGTCTTGTTGCTGGTAAAGGATATCCTAATCCATGTGATTATGCACATGTTGTAACTTCAACAACCCACAAAGTATTTAGAAGTGCTAGAGGAGGAATAATCTTAACCAATCATGAAGATTTGTCTAAAAAATTTAATACAGCAGTTTTTCCTGGTTATCAAGGCGGTCCTTTAATGCATATTATTGCTGCTAAAGCAGCAGGTTTTTTAGAGGCATTAAAACCTGAATTCAAAGATTATATAAAATCAGTAATAGCTAATGCTAAAATATTGTCTGAAACATTAAAAAATAATGGATTTAAAATTTATTCTGGCGGCACGGATACTCATTTAATGTTAGTTGATCTAAGACCTTTTAATGTTAAGGGTAATTTGGCTGCTGAAAGTTTATCCAAAGCTAATATTACTTGTAATAAAAATGGTATTCCATTTGATACAGAGAGTCCTATGGTTACATCTGGCATTAGACTTGGTTCTCAAGCAGCAACAACAAGGGGCTTTGGTCTAAAGGAATTTAAAAAAGTTGGTGAATTAATTACAAAAGTAATTGATGGATTAGCTAAAAACCCTAATGATAATAGTAAAACTGAGAGCGAAGTAAGAAAAGAAGTTGTTGAACTTTGTTCAAAATTTCCTATCTATAAACACTTAAGATAAAATTATGATTTGTCCAATTTGTAAAAAAGGTGAAACTTCTGTGGTAGACTCTAGACCAACAGAAGATGGAACTTCAATTAGAAGAAGAAGACTTTGTGTTTGTGGTCAAAGGTTCACAACTTTTGAAAGAGTGCAATTTAGAGAACTAGTTGTAGTTAAAAAAAATGGGAGAAAATCATCTTTTGATAGAGAAAAACTTTCAAAATCAATATATATAGCGCTTAAAAAAAGACCTATAGATACTGATACAGTTGAAAAATTCATAACTAATATTTCAAGAGCTCTAGAAGAGCTAGGGCAAAGCGAAGTATCATCCAGTATCATTGGAACAATGGTCATGGATGGCTTAAAAGATTTAGATCCTGTAGCATACGTTAGATTCGCCTCTGTATATAGAAATTTCAGAGAAGAAAAGGATTTTGTTCAATTTGTAGACAAAATTGATGTCTTTAAAAAAAGATAATTTTTCAAAAAGAGAAAACTTTTTCATGAAAATTGCTATAGATTTAGCAAGTGAAAGAGTTGGTCTAACTGGTGCTAATCCATCAGTTGGATGTTTAATTGTCAAGAAAAATAAAATTATTTCAATAGGTCAAACATCTTTCAATGGTAGACCACATGCAGAGTATAATGCTATAAAAAAAAATAAAATAAATCTTAAAGGCTGCGAAATATACATATCTCTAGAACCTTGTTCACACTATGGTGTTACACCGCCATGCACTAATGAAATTATCAAATCAAAGATTAAAAAAGTTTATTATGCAATTGATGATACAGATATCAGAACTTCCAATAAAGCTATTTCAATTTTAAAAAAAAAAAAAATTACAGTCAAAAAAAATATATTAGTAAACGAAGCCAGAAAAATTTATAAATCATATTTTTTTAATAAAAAAAGTAAATATCCATATACAACCGGTAAAATAGCCTGTTCCAGTGATTTTTTAATTTCATCAATTAAAAAAAATATAACAAACTATTGTAGTAGACAGTTTTCACACTTATTAAGATATAAAAACCAAGGTATACTTATATCTTCTAAAACTATAAATTTAGATAATTCCCAATTAACATGCAGAATTCGCGGTTTAGAAAATTTTTCACCAAAAAGATTTATTTTAGATAGAAATTTAAATATTAAAATAAATTCTTATGTCGTCAAATCAGCAAAAAAAATTAATACATATATTTTTTATAACAAGAAAAACTTTAACAAGCAAAAAAATTTAAAAAAATTTGGAGTTAAACTTTTGAAATGTAAACTTAATTCTGATAACAAAATTGATCTTAAACATGTTCTTATTCAAATTAAAAAACTAGGTATAAATTATCTACTCGTTGAGGGCGGCAATAAATTAACAGAAAGTTTTATTGTTAATAATTTATTTAATGAATTTTATTTGTTTAAAAGTAATGTTGCTCTTGGTAAAAAGGGTAAAAACAATATATCTAAAATAATAAGCAAAATAGGCCATATTTTTCTTAATAAAAAAAAAGTCAATACATATCTGGATAAAGATGAACTTTTAAATTATTACTAGCAAATGTTTAATGGAATTATTTTTAATCAAGGGATCATAAAAAAAATTAAAAAAAGAAATAATGGTATAAATCTTTTTTTAAGATCAAAACTTAAATTGACAAATAAAAATCTTGGTATTTCAATTGCATGTGACGGTGTTTGTTTAACTCTTATTTCAGTCAAAAATAAATTATATGAATTTTATTTATCCAATGAAACTATTCGTAGGTCTAAATTTAAGAGAAGTAAAAAAGGTGATAAAATTAACCTAGAATTGCCTATAATATATGGAGACAAAATTTCAGGACATTTGTGCCAAGGGCATGTGGATACAATTGCAACTGTTAGAAGTATAAATAAAAAAAATAAATCATATATTTATGACTTTTTAATTCCTTTAAAATATAGAAAACATTTAGTAGAAAAAGCGTCAATTTTGGTAAATGGTGTCTCACTTACAATGTCGAAAATTACAAAAAAGGGTTTTCAAATATGGGTAATACCTCATACTTTAAAACTCACTAATCTATCCAATTTAAAAAAAAATGAAATTGTTAACATTGAAATTGATATTTTATCAAAATATGTAAAAAAATTTATTAATGAAAAAAAGAAAATTTAGTCCTATTGAAAGTATAATTCGCACCGCCAAAAATGGTGGTATGTATATACTAGTTGATGATGAAAATCGAGAAAATGAAGGCGATTTAGTTTTTTGTTCATCTGATGTTAATCCAAAAAAAATTAATTTTATGGCAAAACATGGTAGAGGTTTAATTTGTTTAACTTTAGATAGTGTACAAGCTAAAAAATTAGGTTTATCTTATATGGCACCCGTTAATCAATCTAGAAACCAAACTGCTTTCACTGTTTCTATAGAAGCAAAAAAAGGAGTAACAACAGGTATATCAGCTAAAGATAGATCAAGAACAATTAAAATAGCCACAAAAAAAAATGTTTTAAAAAATGAAATTGTATCACCGGGTCATGTATTTCCTATTATTTCAAAAGATGGTGGCGTATTAGTTAGGGCTGGTCATACAGAAGCATCAGTAGATATATCTAAATTAGCTAAAAAAAATACATCCGCAGTTATTTGCGAAATTATGAATGAAGATGGAACAATGGCAAAAGGAGAAAAACTAATTAATTTTGCAAAAAAACATAATTTAAAAATCGGAAGAATTAATGATCTTATTGCTTATAGATTAAAAAAAGAAAAATTAATAAAACTTAAAAAAAAATCAAAAATAGAAGTAAAAAGTAAAAAATATTCAATTAATATTTTTGAAAACTTATTAGATGGTTCTGAACATTTTGCTCTTATCAAAGGGAAAATTAAAAAAGATTTAGTACCAAGAGTTAGAGTGATTTCATCTAATGTTGTTCAAAATTATCTACTAAACCAGAATCTTCCAAATTCATTTAGCAAAACTCTTAATTATTTTAAAAGATATAATAATTGTGTTCTTATATTTATAAGAGATACAAATTTAAAATCAGTTTCACAGACTTTACGTGATTATAAAAGTAAAAGTTTTTATACAAAAGGAAATGATAAATTAATCAAAAACTATGGTATTGGCGCTCAAATAATTAAGTCTTTAAAGATAAAAAATATGATATTAGTAACCCGGTCTAGAAAAAAAGTTGTAGGATTAGATGGATATGGAATTAAAATAACAAAACAAGAAATAATTAAATGAAAAAAATACTAATTGTTGTGGCTGACTATTATAAAGACATATCATTTTCTTTATTAAATAATGCAAATAAAAAATTAAAAAAATTTTCAGTGAAGATAATTAATGTACCTGGTGTATTTGAAATTCCTGTTACTATTTCAAAAAACATTAAAAAATACGATGCATTTATTGCTTTAGGTTGCGTTATAAAAGGTGAAACTCCTCATTTTAATTTTATCTCAGAGGCAACAACTAATGCTATTATGAAACTTGCTATTGATAGTAAAAAACCTATAGGCAATGGTGTAATTACTTGTTTAAATAAAAAACAAGCTAAAGCTAGAGGCAAAAAAGGAAAAGAAGCTGCTCAAGCAATAATTTCAATATTATCGCAATAAAATGATAAACAAAATTGATAGAAATAAAAAAAGTAGATTTTTTTATAGTCCAAAAAATAACCCTAGAGTTATAGTAATTCAAAAACTTTATGGACAATATTTTAATGAAGATGAAAAACTAAGTTTTCCGAAACATAGATTTAAAAAATTTATAAAGGATGTAGTTAATGGCACTATAGAAAGACAAGACATAATTAATGATGAAATATCAAATCATCTTACTCCAGACTTAGATATAAAAAAATTGGATAAAGTTTTTCAAATAATTGTTAAAAGTGCAATATTCGAACTTTTGTATATGACAAAAATATCACCAAAAATAATAATAAATGAATATTTAAGAGCATCAAACTTCTTTATTGAACATGGTCAAACTAAATATTTAAATGCACTATTAGATAAAATATCAAAAAAAATAAGAAAATTTAATGGATGAATTTTATTTAATAAGTAAATATTTCAAAAAACTATCAAATAAAAATAGTAGTGCAAAAAAACTAAATGATGATGTTTTTTTTGACAAAAAAAATGGATTAGTTGTATCTGTGGACGCATATAATGAAGGAGTTCATTTTCCTAATTTTAAATATCCAAATTTAGTTATAAAAAAAGTTTTAAGATCTTCTATTTCAGATCTTATTTCAAAAGGTGTTAATCCTAAATACTATTTTATTTCTGGAAGTGGAAATAAAAATCATTTCACAAAAAAAAATTTAAATTTAATATCAAAATCATTATTACAAGAACAAAAAAAATATAATCTTAAACTATCTGGTGGCGATACAACTAATTCAAATAAAGTATCGTTTTCTATAACTACAATTGGTTTTTCTAAATATATTGTAGAAAGAAATAAGGCTAAATTAAATGATGATATTTATGTCACTGGTAATATTGGTGATAGTTTTCTAGGCTTAAATATAATTAAAAATAAAATCAAAATAAAATCTAAATTACAAAAATATTTTATTAATCAATTTTATTTTATTGATTTGCCATATAAATTTAGCACTCATCTTTATAGACTTGCACATACGTCTATGGACATTTCTGATGGATTAATTTCTGACATGAAAAAATTAATTAATAAACAAAAATTATCTTTTGAAATCGATATTGATAAGATACCAGTTTCTAATAATTTAAAAATTTATTTAAAAGAAAATAAAAAAAATAAAATAAAATTTTTATTTAATGGTGACGATTATCAAACTTTATTTACAGCTTCATCTAAAAAAAGAATGTTAATTAAGTCCCTTTCAAAAAAAATTAACCAAAAAGTAACGTTAATTGGTAAAATTATTCAGTATGATAAAAAAAATTCAATAAAAATGGCTAATAAACCTATAAATTTAACTAATTTTAAAGGTTATTCACACAATTTCTAAAAAAGTTAAATATTGCCTTTTATTCTTTTTTTTGTAATGTCCGTTTTTTATATTTACTATACAACTAACAATTAAAGGAAATATGATACTTTCAGCATCAAATATACTTCATATTATAATTTTGTCAGGTTTATTATCAATCGTTTATGGTTTTTTTACAGGAAAAAATATTTTAAGTTCTAGCGCAGGCAATTCTAAGATGCAGGAAATAGCATCTGCTATTCAAATAGGTGCAAGAGCTTATTTAAACAGGCAGTATAAAACAATCGCAATAGTTGGAATAGTTGTTTTGGTTATAATTAGTTACGCATTTAATATTTTGGTTGGAATTGGTTATCTTATAGGCGCAACATTGTCTGGAATAGCTGGATATGTTGGTATGCTTGTATCTGTACAGGCAAACGTAAGAACAGCTGAAGCATCAAGAAAAGGATTATCACAAGGACTTTCAATAGCTTTTAAATCTGGCGCCGTTACTGGCATGTTAGTTGCTGGTTTAGCTCTTTTATCAATCGCTGTTTATTATTACTTGTTATTATCTTTTGGTGTTGAAGAAAGAGAAATAGTAAATGCATTAGTAGCTTTAGGTTTTGGTGCATCTTTAATCTCTATTTTTGCGAGACTCGGTGGAGGAATTTTTACAAAAGGTGCTGACGTAGGTGCTGATTTAGTAGGAAAAGTTGAAGCAGGAATTCCCGAGGATGATCCTAGAAACCCAGCTGTAATAGCTGATAATGTTGGTGATAATGTTGGTGATTGCGCCGGCATGGCAGCTGACTTGTTTGAAACATACGCTGTTACAATAGTTGCAACAATGGTTTTGTCATCAATTTTTTTTCATGGTGATTTAAATATGATGATTTATCCATTATCAATTGGAGGAGCTTGTATATTAACTTCTATATTAGGTACTTTTTTTGTAAAATTAGGAAAATCGAAAAATATCATGGCTGCTTTATATAAAGGTTTTATTGTCACCGCTATAACATCATTGCTAATTTTATATCCAATAACAGATTATGTTTTAGGATTAGATAATTCATATTCAATATCTAATAAGCACTTTACCGGGATGAGTTTATACATTTGTGGGGTAATTGGATTGGTAATAACTGGTTTATTAATCTGGGTTACAGAATATTATACTGGAACAAATTATAGACCTGTTAAAAGTGTTGCCTCATCTTCAACAACAGGACATGGAACAAATGTTATTCAGGGTTTAGCTGTATCCATGGAGGCAACCGCAATCCCAGCTTTAATTATTGTTGGTGGAATACTTTTGACAAATTATATAGCTGGACTTTTTGGTATTGCAATAGCAGTAACAACTATGTTAGCTTTAGCTGGTATGGTTGTAGCTTTAGATGCATATGGACCAGTTACTGATAATGCTGGAGGAATTGCTGAAATGTCGAATTTGCCAAAAAATGTTAGAAAAACAACAGATGCATTAGATGCTGTGGGTAACACAACTAAAGCTGTTACTAAAGGTTACGCTATTGGATCAGCTGGTTTAGGTGCCCTAGTTTTATTTGCTGCTTACACTGAGGATATCAAACATTTTTCTAAAGTCGCAGGTTCAAAGCTGGAAGGTATTGTTGTAACATTTGATTTATCAAATCCTTTTGTTGTAGTTGGATTGTTAGTAGGAGGAATGCTTCCCTATTTGTTTGGTTCTATGGGCATGCAAGCGGTTGGTAGAGCAGGTGGTGCAGTTGTAATTGAAGTTAGAAGACAATTTAAAAAAATTCCAGGTATTATGAAGAGAAAATCCAAACCTGATTATGGTAGATTAGTTGATCTTTTAACTAAAGCTGCGATAAAAGAAATGATCATTCCATCTTTATTGCCAGTTATGTCACCGATAGTTCTATATTTTTTTATTTTACCTATAGGAGGACAAGTTGCAGCTTTATCTTCTGTTGGTGCTATGTTGTTGGGCGTAATAATTACTGGGCTATTTGTTGCTATATCAATGACGGCAGGTGGCGGTGCGTGGGATAACGCAAAAAAGTATATCGAGGATGGTAATTATGGAGGAAAAGGTTCTGACGCACATAAAGCAGCAGTAACCGGTGATACAGTAGGAGATCCTTATAAAGACACAGCAGGACCAGCAGTGAATCCTATGATAAAAATTACAAACATAGTTGCATTATTACTTTTAGCAGTTATAGCAGGTTAAAATTTATTTAGCTTTTTTTCTTTTGCCTAAAGGATCATTTAATCTTTGTCTCATACTAGATAAAAAAGAATAAACAAATGAATTCTTTTCATATTGACTAACTGTTGATTTGTCAGAGAAATCTATTTTATTCATTTCATTAATGTCTAAAAAGTTTTTTTTGGCAAGCAAACCCATTTCATTAATTTCAAGTATTAGAACATTATTTTTAACTAATTTACTTTGTCCTAAATTATATATTTTTTTTACAGTTTTTTGTCTTTCAATATAAATCCATACATCATTTTCAAAGTTTCCTTTTGTTGAAGGTGGGCCAAGTAGATCTAAAATATCGTTTTTATTAGATTTATTTATATATAATTTTTCACGTTTTTCATTTAAATATGGAACACCATGTGTTTTTTCTACTTTATTTATAGTACAGCTTGAAATAAATAAAGTTATAAATAATATTAAAATTTTTTTCATGAATAATAAATATAGTAATATTTATAATAATTTAATGAGTTTATCGAGGAATAAAACGCTTTTTTTTTATTGTGAGATTGAAGACAATTTTTCATCAAGATTGATACTTTTTTTATTACATTTTGTGTTTTTTTTATCAAGATTTAAAGAAAAAGATAATCGAAATTTTATGCAAGATACATATGATTTTATTTTTCGACAAATAGATATAAGTCTAAGAGAAACTGGCGATGGTGATGTTTCAGTGAATAAAAAAATGAAAAATTTTATTAATACATTTCATGCTATAATTTTAGACCTAGAAAAATGGAACCATATAAGCCCTGAAGATAAGACCAAAAAATTACAAAAATACTTAATTTGTAATGATAAGTACGGTTTATTAGCTTCATATTTTGATAGATATTTAATATATTTAAGAAATAACAATTTGAATTTTTTCACAGAAAGTGTAAATAAACATAAATTTTAATTATGGCTGTACCAAAACGCAAAACAACTAAGTCAAGATCTGGAAAAAGAAGATCTCACATTTCTCATTCTATAAAAAATGTTATAGAAGATAAAAAATCTGGTGAATATAGGCTTTCTCATCATCTAGATTTAAAAACTGGTACTTATAAAGGTCGACAAGTTTTAGATCCAAAGGAATAATTATATTTCAATGAATGACAATATTATAATTGCAGTTGATGCAATGGGAGGTGAGGGTTCACCAAAAAAAGTAATTGATGGAGTTTCCTTACATTATCAAAAAAATAATGATGTTTTTTATAAAATTTTTGGAAATAAATTTGAATTAGAACAATTATTATTAAATAAAATTAATAAAAATAATTTTGAATTAATCCATACGGAAGATAAAGTGCTTGATAAGGACTCTGCATTAGAAGGTGCTAAAAAAAGCAAAAAAACTAGTATGTGGATGGCAGTTGAAAGTGTTAAGAATAAAGAATCTGACATAGTTATTTCTGCTGGAAACACAGGTGCGCTCTTTGTTATTTCAAAATTAAATTTAAGTATGATTGAAAATATTGATAAGCCAGCTCTATCAGGACTTTGGCCTAATAAAAATGGGATGAATATAGTACTTGATTTGGGTGCAAACATTGAATGTAGTGAAAAAAATTTAATAGACTTTTGTATTATGGGTTCATCTCTTCATAAGTCACTATTCCCAGATGAGAAGTCAAAAGTTGCTTTATTAAATATTGGATCTGAAGATATTAAAGGCCATGAAGTATTGAGATCTGTATACCACAAACTTAAATTAAAAAATAATTATGACTTCGAATTTAAAGGTTATATAGAAGGAAATCATATAATGGATGGTGATGTAAATGTAATTGTAACTGACGGATTTACAGGCAATATAGCTTTAAAAACTGCCGAAGGTACTGCAAATTTTATTACAAAAGAAATTAAAAAAAATATGACTTCTGGTATAATAGGAAAGATTCTAACTTCTTTAAATTATAAAAATCTAATGAAATTTAAAAAAAGACTAGATCCTAGATTATATAATGGTGCTATATTTATAGGTCTTAATTCTCCAGTTATAAAAAGTCACGGATCTACAGACTCAGTAGGATTTTCTTACTCTCTTGATGTATGTAAAAAAATTATTAAAGGTAATTTAATTAATAAAATTAAAATGAATATAAAATAATGAGAATTAATTTAACCAAAAAAGATATTATTAATGCTGCTTACTTAAGACTTGGTTTTTCAAAAAAAATTATTGATTTATTATATGAAGACTTAATTTCATTATTAACAACAAACATAAAAAAAGAAAATAAATTGAAAATTAGTAAATTTGGGACATTTTCTATAAGATTTAAAAAAAAAAGATTTGGCAGAAATCCTAAAACCAAAGAAGAAAAAATCATATCTGAAAGAAAAGTTTTGTTATTTAAACCTTCTAATGAATTAAAGGAATTTATTAATAATTAATATGCAAAAAAACAATTCATCTTATAAAACAATAAGTGAAGTTGCTAAAATTTTAAATCTAATAAACAATAAAACTGGAAAAATGAATACACATACTCTTCGATTTTGGGAAAAACAATTTAAACAAATAAAACCAATTATATTATCTGGCAGAAGAAGATACTATGATCATCACTCTATAGAGCTCTTAAAAAAGATTAAATTTTTACTAAAGGAAAAAGGAATGACAATTAATGGAGTTAAAAGATTTCTTGAAAATAACAAATCATTTAATCTTGACGAACCAAATAATAGCTTTATAAAGACTGATAAAAATAATTTGAAATCTCAAGTTAAAAAAATTTCAAATTTACTGAAAGAAATAAAAAAATTAAAATAAAATGGCAAAAAAAACGCATATTAAAGTTAGGTTGGTTCCAGAGTCAAAACCTAACAGTCCTTTTTTCTATTATGTTAAAAAACCTGCTGGTGGGGAAAAAGCTAAAGTTAAATTAAAAGCTAAAAAGTATAATCCTGCTACAAGAAAGCATGAAATTTTTGTAGAAAAAAAACTTCCACCTCATAGTAAATAATCATTTTTTTTTAAAATTTCTTTTTTCAAAATCTATAAAAGCATAAATCATATTTGTCCATATTCTTTTTGTAATTTTAGGATCAATATTTTTTTTAATTGATTTATGTTTTATTTGCTTAAGTATTTCTTTTATTCTTTTTTTATCTATTATTTGATTTTTATAATCTTTTAGTTTTAAAACATCATTAACTATAATTGATCTTCTTTTAATTATATTAATTAATGAGATATCAAGTTTGTCTAATTCTTTTCTAAGTTTAACTAGTTTTTTTTTGTTTAGAGGCGACATTTATTTAATTGGATTTGTTAATAATTATTATATTTATTCATTTATGTACATAGAAAAAAATAAACTAAATAAGTATATATCTTTCTGGCTTGCTTTAATGTTCTGGATAGTTTCACTTATGATCGTAGTTGGAGGATTAACAAGGCTTACTGACTCTGGTCTTTCTATAACGCAATGGCAATTATTTTCAGGAATTTTGCCACCTTTTAATGATAACGATTGGGAAAATTATTTTAATTTGTATAAGCAAATTCCTGAATTCAAATTACAAAATTATTTAATGACTTTAGATGAATTTAAAGTAATCTTTTGGTGGGAATGGGGTCATAGATTTTTAGGTAGATTAATAGGAATTATTTTTTTTGTTCCATTAATATATTTTTATTTTAAAATTGGATTTAATAAAACAAAAAGTCTTTTTTTTATTTTTTTTCTTATTTGCTTACAAGGTTTTTTAGGATGGTATATGGTTTCAAGTGGATTGATTGAAAGAGTAGATGTTAGTCATTTTAGACTGTCTATTCATTTAATTGTAGCATTTGTTATCTTGTCTCTTATCTATTGGAACTATTTATATTTTAAAGAAGTTCCACATTCAGAAATAAAACTATCTAAATATCTAATATTATTTTTTCTTTTAATGATTTTTATACAAATCATTCTAGGTGCGTTTGTTGCTGGAATGGATGCTGGTAAAATATATAATTCTTGGCCACTAATGGGCACAAATTATTTTCCTGATGATAATAATCCAATTAATTTATTAAAAATTTCAGCTTTTAGTGATCCATCTTTAGTCCAATTCATGCATCGAAATATGGCCTATATTATAATTATTTTATATTTATTTATTTTATACAAGGTTAGTAAAAATCGTATTAAACAATTTTATAAAATTTTGTTAATCTTGGGAGTTTTTTTATTAATACAAGTCATTCTAGGAATATTGACTCTTTTATTTGGTGCACATATATTTTTTGCATCTATGCACCAAATAAGTTCAATATTTTTAGTTAGTTCATGTATATATTTATTATTCCTAAATACAAAATTAGCTAACGGCCTTTAATTCCGGCTTACCCGATGCCCCTAGTGCCTGTTCTAAGTCAGCAATTATATCATCAGGATGTTCAATACCAATTGAAAGTCTAACATACCCAGGTGTTACACCGGCCGCTATCAATTCTTCTTCAGTAAGCTGGCTATGTGTTGTTGTAGCTGGATGAATTGCTAAACTTCTTGCGTCACCAATATTTGCTACATGGTAAAACATTTTTAATGCTTCTATAAATCTTTTACCTGCTTCGACACCACCTTTTAATTCAATACCAACTAAAGCTCCATTTCCACCTTTAAAGTATTTTTTTGATCTATTTGCTATTTCACCTTCATGAAGAGTAGGGTAAATTACTCTTTCAATATTTTTATGTTTTTTAAGATAATCAACAACTTTTTCAGCATTCGAGCAATGTTGTTTCATTCTAAGAGGTACAGTCTCTAAACCTTGAATTATACCCCATGCATTATCAGGTGCTAAAGGAGCTCCTAAATCTCTTAACAAACATACCCTTGCTCTTACAGCAAAAGTTACATTAGCACCAGTTAGTTGAGGTACTACCTGTCCCCAAATTGCTCCACCATAACTTGGATCAGGTTCATTAAAATTTGGTTGTCTTTTTGGATCAGCTGTCCAATCAAAATTACCACCATCAACTAAACATCCGCCTATAACAGTTCCATGTCCACCAATAAATTTAGTTAAAGAGTGAACAACAATAGCAGCACCATGCTCTATTGGTTTACAAATAACTGGAGAAGCGGTGTTATCCATGATTAATGGTATATTATGTTTTCTTCCTATATCAGCAACTTCTTGAATTGGAAAAACTCTAAGATATGGATTTGGTAATGTTTCAGCATAAAAACATCTAGTTTTTTCATCTATGAGTTTCTCAAAATTTTTAGGATCAGCTGGGTCTGCATATCTACATTCAATACCAAGTTTCTTAAGTGTGTGTGTAAATAAATTTACAGTTCCTCCATATAAATCAGTTGAGCTAATAAAATTATCACCTGATTGGCAAATATTTAATATTGCAAATGTTGAAGCTGCTTGACCAGATCCTACACTAACACAAGCTAATCCAGACTCCAAAGCTGCAACTCTTTTCTCAAGAACATCATTAGTTGGATTCATTATTCTTGTATAAATATTTCCAAATTCTTTTAGAGCAAATAAATTTGCAGCGTGTTCAGTATTATTAAATTGATACGATGTTGTTCTATATAAAGGAACCGCAACAGCCGTTGTTGCTGGGTCACTTCTATAATCTCCACCATGTAAAGCAATTGTTTCAGGGTTTTTTATTTTTGTCATTTTTATCTCCTTTTATTGTATTTTAGCATTATGCAAGGTAACAATACAGTTCAAATACCTACCGAAAATGTTATGAAAAAAACCTTTTTAGCTATTATATAGACATCAATAATGAACAAATCGGAATTATAGGGCTATTATTCTATAATAATAAATCTAGTAAATAAATTTTAAGATTTAGGAGGATAATTTGTGGTAATAAATTTTTTTAATACAGCTAGAACTCTATCAGCTTCTTCAAGTAGCATCATATGACCACAATTATCTATAACATCTACTTTACTTCCATCAATTAAATCGGCTAATTTTTTTCCTTCTTTTACTGGGCACATTTTATCACCTGTTGCTAAAATTGATAAGGTTGGTATTTTAATTTTTTTTGCAGCTTCAAAACCATTTTTATAATTATCGCAAGCTCTAAAATCTACACCCAATGTATCCTTTATGGTTCTTGATTTAGCTAACATTCCACCTGTGTTTATATGGTATAATCCTGGAACAGGATGACCTCCAAAATGACCTGCTGGTCCATGCGCCCAATCCATCATAAGATCTACAGCTTTTGGATCATTGTTTTCAGCAAGTGATAATAATTCTGGATTCATAGGTATTGCGCCAGCACCCCCTATTAAACTTAAAGTTTTTATTTTATTTTGATATCGAGATGCACACTCTATAGTAACTAAACAGCCTTGAGAATGTCCAACTAAAGATGCTTCTTTATATCCCACAGCATCAATCACACTGCTAATCCAATCAGCCATATCTTCAATTGATTTTAAGCTTTTACCACCAGATAATCCATGACCAGGTAAATCTAAAGCCAAAACACTATAACCATGAAAAGCAAAATATCTAGTTTGAAGAACCCAAGTCATATGGGTTAAACCACTTCCATGAACAAAAATTATTAGTGGTTTTTTTTTGTCAAAAGGACGTCCACCTGTTGAGGCAAAAACCTCTTCATTGTTTACTTTAAATTTCATTGATTAGAGACAAGTCTAGGTTTTCTAGCAGCCCTAAAACCAATTTCAAAATCATTTTTTATGTCATCTATATCTTCTATACCTACAGATAGTCTAATCATATCATGAGATAAGCCAGCAAATTTTAATGTGGCTTCATCCATTTGTGAATGAGTCCCAGAAGCAGGATGTATAACTAAAGTTCTAGTATCTCCGACATTAGCAAGGTGAGATGCAAGTTTAACATTATTAATAAATGCTACACCAGCGTCTTTTCCTCCTTTAATTCCAAATGCAATCATTGAGCCTCGTCCATTCGGTAAAAGTTTTTTAGCTAGTGCATGATCTGGATGATCCGGTACACTAGGGTGTGAAACCCAAGCTACACTTTCATGACCTAACAAATATTTAACCATTTCCTCAGCATTTGAACAGTGCTTTTTCATTCTAACAGACAAAGTTTCTATACCTTGTAATACATTCCATGCATTCTGTGGACTAAGACAGGGACCAAAATCTCTCATTCCTTCAGCTCTTGCTTTCATGGTGAAAGCTGTAGGACCAAATTCCTCAGCAAAAGATAATCCATGATAACCTTCGTAGGGTGCGGTCATAGTTGGAAATTTATCATTTTGCATCCAATCAAATTTACCACCTTCTACCAATATACCTGCCATTGAAGAACCGTGTCCTGCCATCCATTTTGTTAAAGAATGAACAACAATATCTGCGCCATGTTCAAATGGTTTACAAAGATATGGAGTTTGATAAGTTGCATCTACTATTAGAGGAATGCCAGCACCATGTGCAATTTTTGCAATTTCAGGCATGTTCATTAGTTCATTTCCAGGATTTCCTACCAATTCTCCAAATATACCTTTTGTATTTTTTTGAATTGCTTTCTTGAAACCTTCAGTGTCTCTTGGTTTTACAAAAGTAGTTTTAATTCCAAATTTGGGCAGTGTTAATCTAAATAAATTTACTGTACCTCCATACAATTGTGAGGACACAACTAAATGATCTCCAGACTCACATAACGTCATTACTGTTAAAAATATTGCAGCCATTCCTGAAGAAGTTGCTAAAGCAGCTGTACCACCTTCCAAAGAAGCCACTCTTTCTTCTAATACTCCGACTGTAGGATTTGATATTCTGCTATATATATGACCGCCTCTCTCTAAATTAAATAAAGCAGCGGCATGATCAACATCATCAAACAAATATGAAGTTGTTTGATATATAGGTACTTGTCTTGAGCCAGCATTTTTGTGAGGCTGGTAACCTGCGTGTAAACTTAATGTATCAAATTTATATGTATGTGGATCTAAACCCTTTTTTTTATCGCCCATAATGATAACTCCCTTTTATAATATGTAATTATTTTTGTGTAAAAGTTAATAAACTAACATTTTTTTAACATTTATATAATAAATTGACAATATAACTATTTATAAGTATTAATCCCGCATTCATGACTAAATTTATTAAAAATAACGAGATAAAATCTGATTGGTATGAAATAGATGCTAAAAATGCTGTTGTTGGTAGACTTGCGACAATCATATCAAAGATAATAAGGGGGAAAAACAAAAGTACATATACACCCCATATGGACCATGGTGATTTTGTGGTCGTTAAAAATATAGAACAAATTAAATTTACAGGTAATAAATTTGAAAACAAAAAATACTATAAACATACTGGTTATCCTGGTGGAATTAAGGAAACTACACCATCTAAATTACACAATAAAAAACCTGAAGAGGTATTAAAGCTTGCTGTTAAAAGAATGTTGCCAACTGGACCGCTAGCAAAAAAACAATTAACTAAATTAAAAATTTATTCTGGTTCATCACACCCACATGCTGCACAAAATCCAAAAATAATTGAATTGTCAAAGCTAAATAATAAAAATATTGTAAGAAATTAAATATGGAAGTTAGCCCAAACATCAATACAAATTTTAAAGATAGTAAATATGCTACTGGAAAAAGAAAAACATCTATTGCTAAAGTATGGATTAAAAAGGGTACAGGTCAAATTATTGTTAATGGAAAAAAATATGATGATTATTTTACAAGAGAGAGTCACAAAATGCAACTATTGAGACCTTTTGAAATAATTAATCAACCAACTGATTATGACGTTAAGTGCAATGTTAAAGGTGGTGGTTTAACAGGTCAAGTTGGTGCAATGGTTCATGGAATTTCAAAAGCATTGTTGTTATTTGACTCTCAATTAAAACAATCATTAAAAAAAGAGAAATTAACCACAAGAGACTCCAGATCTGTAGAAAGAAAGAAATACGGACATAGGAAGGCTCGAAGAAGTTTTCAATTTTCTAAAAGATAATTTATTTTTTTTTTTCAACTGATATATTAAATTATGAAAAAGGTTAACGCTTTAATAGCTGGGTCAACAGGTTATATAGGTTTACAGCTTGTAAAATTATTATTGAAACATAAAAATGTAAAAATTAAGTTTTTATGTGGCAACTCTTCAAAAGGTAAAAATATTTATTTTTATGATAAAGATTTAAAAAACAAAAAATTACCAAAGATAATTAAGTTTAAAAAAAATTTACTTAGTAAAGTTGATGTTATTTTTACAGCTCTGCCAAATGGTGAGTCACAAATTATTTCAAAATTATTATTAAAAAATAATGTATTAATTGATTTGTCGGCTGATTTTAGACTAAATAAAGCTAAAGATTATTTAAAATGGTACAAAATAAAACATAGAGCAAAACAAAATATAAATAATTCTATATATGCACTACCTGAGATTAAAAAAAATATAATTAAAAATTATAATATTATATCTTGTCCAGGATGTTATCCTACATCTGCTTTATTACCATTGATTCCTCTTTTGAAAAAAAAACTTATTAATTCTAAAAATATAATTATAGATTCTAAATCAGGTTACTCTGGTGGAGGAAGAGGAATACATAAAAAATATAAAAATCATAATTTATATAATTCTTTTAGCGCTTATGGCGTTGGTTTTCACAGGCACAATTCTGAGATACAGCAAGAACTAAACATATATTCAAAAAAAAAGGTAAATTTTTCATTTACACCTCACTTGTCACCAATGTTTAGAGGAATACTCAGTACAATATATATTGAGATAAATAAAAATACTAATGCATCTAAAATATTAAATTATTTAAAATATTTTTATAAAAATGAAAAATTTGTTAAAATCATGAAAATTAACAATATTTTAAGTACCAATGATGTAATAAATACAAATTATTGCAATATTTCTGTTTGTAAAACAAAATTTCATAACAAATTAATTATTTTATCAGCCCTTGATAATTTGATAAAAGGTGGGGCAGGTCAAGCAGTTCAAAATTTAAATATAAGATATGACTTTAATAAATTTAATGGGCTAATATGAAAAAGTTTTTTTTAATATTTTTTTTATTAACTTCATGTTCGAATTTAAATTCAGAGATCAACAAAATGGTTGAAGATATTGATATATATGAAAATTTAACTTTTGATGAATTTAAAATAAAAATTATAAATTATGTAAAAGAAAGTAATTATCCAGATATTAATTAATATATGAAAAAAAATATAAATATTGCTGTTATAGGTTTAGGTCAAATAGGAAGTTATTTGCTCAATGAAATAAATTTAAAAAAAAAAGATATTGAATTAAAAACTGGAAAAAAAATAAAAGTTGTTGCAATTTCAGCTAAAAATATAAATAAGAAAAGAAAATATAAAATTAAAAAAGAAATATTTTATAAAAATCCAATCGATATAATAAAAAAATTGGATGTAGATATTTTATTTGAGGCAATTGGTCAATCAGATGGTATTTCGAAAAAAATTGTCGAAATATCATTAAAAAATAAAATAAATGTTATTACACCAAATAAAGCACTGATAGCTAAACATGGAGATTTTTTAACCTATTTAGCTGAAAAAAATAAAGTTAATCTGGAGTTTGAAGCTTCAGTAGCAGGCGGTATTCCAATACTTAGAACTATTAAAGAAGGTTTGGCTACAAATAAAATTAATAAAGTCTATGGAATTTTAAATGGAACTTGTAATTATATATTGTCTGAAATGGAAAAATCAAAAGAAACATTTTCCAATGTATTAAAAAAAGCTCAAAATTTAGGGTATGCCGAACCAGGAAATCCAAAATTAGATTTGAATGGTCACGATGCATTTGCAAAAATTAGAATTCTTTCCTCACTTGCTTTTAACAAAAAAATTTCTAAAGCAAATTGTCTTATGGAAGGTATTGAAAATATCGATTTTAAAGATGTTGATATAGCAAGTAAACTTAATTATAGAATTAAATTACTGGGTATTACTGAAATTATTAATAATCAATTATTTGAAAGAGTACATCCTTGCTTAGTCAAAAAGGATAGTTATATAGGAAACGTAAATGGTGTTATGAATGTAGTAATAGTTCATGGTAATCCAATTGGTGAAAGTATTTTACAAGGTGAAGGTGCTGGTCCTTGCGCCACATCATCAGCATTGATGTCAGATTTATTATCAATTTTAAGAGGTAATATTAAATATCCTTTTGGCATACCGTCTGCAAAAAGAAAAAAACCCAAAATATATAATATCAAAAATTACAATAATTCATTATATCTTAGATTTGAAGTTAAAGATAAACCTGGTGTTTTATCTCAAATTACTAAACATCTTGCTAAAAGAAGAATTTCTGTTGAACGCTTGATACAAATACCTGACCATAAAAAAAAAACTGCTTCAATAGTTATAATTACACATAAATCTAACGAAAATGACGTACAAAACTGCTTAAAATCATTCAAAAACAATAGAAATATTCTAAAAAAACCTACGTTAATAAGACTTCTTTAAATGGATATATATATCAAACTTTTTGAAGTTTTGTTCCCAGTTTTTTTTATTGTTGGAATTGGATATTTTTTAGGAAAGAAAAAAAGTGATATAGATACTGTTTTTATAACAAATTATTCTGCTAATTTTGGTGCTCCTGCATTATTTATTTTTGCAATAACATCATCAGGAGTGACATTCAGTATATTTTCTGAATATTTTTTTTATTCAATAATTGCACTTATTTCATTTGCTTTAGTAGGAATAATATTTTTACTGTTAATGAAAAAAGACTATATAAGAGAGTTGCCACCTTTTTTTCTCCCCAATACTGGTAATATGGGTATTCCCATATGTCTTTTTGCTTATGGATCTATGGGGATGGGGGTAGCGGCCGCTATATCATCTTTAGTTGTTCTTCTTCATTTTACAATAAATATTTTTTTAGCTAGTAAAAAATTTGATATAAATATAATTTTAAAAAGTCCTTCATCCTATGCGGTAATTATTGCTGTATGTTTTTTGTATTTTGATCTTAAAATGCCAACTTTTGTAATTAATACTGTTATGTTGTTAGGATATGCAATGATAGTTTTAATACTAATGTCTTTGGGTATTTCTTTAACACAATTAAAAGTGTTTAGTTTAAAAAATTCTTTCATTTCATCATTTGCAAGAGTTATTTTAGGTCCTGTTATTGGTTTTTTAATTATAAAAATATTTAATTTGTCTGGCTACCCTGCCGGTGTATTGTTAATACAATCTTCTATGCCTAGTGCTATTTTGACTTATTTAATAGCATCAATGTATTCTCCTAAAGTAATTGTTGATAACATATCTAGCATGATTGTTGTATCTACTTTAATGTCACTTATAACAGTCCCGATAATTGTATTTTTTGCTTTAAAATATTTTTCTTAATGAAAGCTATAATTTTTAATTTATCAGCTTGGGTAATGTTGCCAATAATGGACGGGTTCGCAAAATACTTAAGTGCAACATTGCCTGTTCTACAAATCACTTGGTCGAGATATTTTTTTACAGTTGTTTTTGTCCTTCCAATTATGTTTTTTTTCTTTAAAGAAAGATTAACTTGGACAGAGAAGCCAAAACTTCAATTAATTAGAGGCTTGTTGTTATTTTGTGCAAATATTTTATTTTTTTACTCAATTTCAATTATATCTTTAGCAAAGGCTCTTACCTTGGCTTTTGTTGCACCACTTATAGTAACAGCCTTGTCACCATTTTTGTTAGGTGAAAAAGTCGGATTAAGAAGATGGTCTGCTGTACTAACAGGTTTTATAGGTTCATTGATAGTAATTAGACCAGGTTTTGTCGATATTAATTTAGCAAGCATAGCTGCTTTAGGCACCGGTATTATGTATGCCTTTTATTTAATAGTTACTAGAAAACTTCATAAGTTTGATAATCCTCTTTTGACACTTTTATTAACTGGTACAGTAGGGACTATTATTGGCTCATTAATCATGCCATTTGTTTGGGTCCAACCATCTATTGTTGAATGGTATATGATGCTTGCAATAGGTTTTTTTGCTTCAATTGGCCATTTGTTTCTAATTTTATCTTTATTGTATGCTGATGCTTCAAAACTAGCTCCTTTCGGTTACTTTGAAATTGTTCCTAATATTATAATAGGTTATTTTTTCTTTGATCATTTTCCATCTTTATGGCATTTTGTCGGTCTAGTAATTATTATTAGTTCTGGTGTTTATATTTTTAGAAGAGAATTACATAACAATCCTATCTAATCTAGTAAACTTATATTACTTATATATTAAAGTATTACTTTAATTATTAATTTTATATTATTGTTATTAAAGAATTTTTAAATCATATTAAAGTATATTATTATTATATATTAATTAAATAGAAATTAATTAGGAAAATAAAGGGTTAATTGATAATAACTATATGTACAAATAAAATTCAATAAAATAGCGGTTTTTAAGATGCTAAAATAATTATTGCAGGGATATAAATATATATTCAAAAAAAACTAATAAATAGCAGACAAAAAAGCATTAAACTCGAACAGTTTTAAAGAGCTTTGCACTATTAGAATATAGCGATTAAAGGGCCGTAGATAGCGTTTATTTTACGATGAGTTAAAAATCAGTACAACTGAAGGATGAAAATAAAATATAGAGAGATAGAAGGGGATTATTTAAGAAAATCGTTGCTATTAAAGGCTTTTAGAAACAAAAACCTTCTTTTTTTAGTAGTTTTTTTTTTGTTTTAACACCCCCGGGCCCAGAGTATCCACCTAGTTCACCGTTAGATCTAATTACCCTGTGGCAAGGTACTTTCGGAGAATATGGGTTTTTTGCACATGCATTAGCTACCGCTCTTGAAGAGTGTGGTCTATTAATACCAATAGCTACTTGCTTGTAAGTTTTTACGCAGCCTTTAGGTATATTTATTAGGTATTTCCAGACTTTCAATTGAAATTTAGTGCCCTTAAGAAGCATATAATAAAAAAAAA
>CEUZ01292063.1_pt1 | contig 22917 bp, 20 predicted proteins | sample 361511 | NCBI WGS metagenome assembly CEUZ01 (sample SAMEA2622822, study PRJEB7988) | marine metagenome | biome: marine biome (ENVO:00000447); feature: surface water layer (ENVO:00002042); material: "saline water (ENVO:00002010), including plankton (ENVO:xxxxxxxx)" | depth 5 m | reverse complement strand
TTGTTCAGGTGTCATAGAAAAATATCTTTCTCAGCAACATGTTGTTAGTTGTATGTTAGCGGGTGGAGACGACTATGAACTTTGTTTTACTGTGCCAAGAGAGCGGCGAAGTAAAGTTGATAAAATTTCACAAGAAATAGGAATTCCCTTAACTCGTATTGGAAAAATTAATAAGGGTGAAGGGTTAGTAGTTTTAGATCAAACAGAAAAACCAATTACCATGGAAAAAACAGGCTATGACCATTTCCCTTCCACCTGAGTCTCCAGTAACGGTTGAGCAGGAAGCACATTCTTTATTAGAGGCAAGATCAAAATCGGCACATATAAATCCTAGTTTGTCATTTATATTTCAGCACCCTGCCTTCTTGCTTGCTTTTGGTGGAGGATTTGGATTAAGTTTGGTAGCTCCCGGTACGATGGGAACTCTTGTTGCGTATCCTTTATTCGTATTATTAAATCAACATCTGGAACCGATGCAATTTCTGTTGGTTATAGGCGTGATGTTTAGTGTCGGTATTTGGGCATGTGGTTTGACAGGTAAAATTCTAAAAGCGCATGACCATGGTGGAATTGTATGGGATGAAATAGTTGCATTTTTACTTGTTTTATTTTTTACGCCAGATAATATCGTTTGGCAGGCATTTGCATTTTTGTTATTTCGTTTATTTGATATATATAAGCCTCAGCCAATACGTTACTATGATAAGAAATTAAGTAGCGGATTTGGTGTAATGTTTGATGATATGTTAGCGGCATTTTATACTTTGTTATGTTTGGCAGTATGGAAAGCATTTGTATTGTAGGAGTGAAGATTTGGTTGGAATTATTAATGCTATAGATGACGAAACATTATATAACCTTGCTAAACGAGTTGGTTTGGCTCTTACTCGGCAAGGGCTTGTACTTGTAACTGCGGAGTCTTGTACTGGTGGCTGGTTGGGGCAAATAGTTACTTCTATATCGGGAAGCTCAGCTTGGTACCAGAGTGGTTTTATAACTTATACTGCTAGCTCTAAACAGGAGATGCTAGGAATAAGTGCAAAAACAATTAAAGAATATGGTGAAGTTTCTGAGCAGACAGCGCAGGAAATGGCGCATGGTGCAGCTATTCGGAGTGGAGTACAGGTAGCAGTTTCTATTACTGGGATTGCTGGTCCTGGAGGTGGCACAATGAACAAGCCTGTTGGAATGGTATGTTTTGCTTGGGAGATAAAAGATAATCATACGCGGAGTGCAACGAGGCATTTTAGTGGAGATCGTAAAGCAGTTAGGCAGCAAGCGGTTGCTGTGGCCATGCAAGGTTTGATAGATTTGCTTCGTGACACAAATTACTCAGTAGCCTGATAAGTTTAATACTTTCATTTATGTTGTCTTTTTGTATTGGTATATGTGAGATAATTCAATGAAATTATAAAAGGATCACGTCATGGATGATAATAAAAGTAAGGCATTAGCAGTTGCACTTTCTCAGATAGATAAACAGTTTGGTAAAGGCTCGATCATGCGGCTTGGTGATAGTGAGACTATTAAAGATATTGAGGTGGTTTCTACTGGTTCTTTGGGGCTTGATGTTGCATTAGGTGTGGGGGGGCTGCCACGTGGCAGAGTAGTAGAAATCTATGGACCAGAGTCTTCAGGTAAGACAACACTTACTTTGCAAGTTATAGCAGAAATGCAAAAAATCGGAGGCACTGCAGCGTTTATTGATGCTGAGCATGCTCTAGACCCGCTATATGCTCAAAAAATTGGAGTCAATGTTAAAGAGCTACTTATTTCTCAGCCTGATAATGGCGAACAGGCGCTGGAAATTGCTGATATGCTAGTACGCTCAGGATCTGTTGATGTAGTGGTTATTGATTCAGTTGCCGCATTAACGCCACGTGCAGAAATTGAAGGAGAGATGGGAGAACCTCAAATGGGCTTGCAAGCAAGGTTAATGTCACAAGCATTGCGCAAACTCACAGCTAATATTAAACGTAGTAACACAATGTTAATTTTTATTAACCAGATTCGTATGAAAATTGGAGTTATGTTTGGCAACCCAGAAACCACCACTGGTGGAAATGCTTTAAAGTTTTATTCATCGGTGCGTCTTGATATTAGGCGTATTGGTGCCATAAAGAAGGGTGATGAAATTCTTGGCAATGAAACCAGGGTTAAAGTTGTAAAAAATAAGGTGGCGCCACCATTTAAGAAGGCAGAGTTTGATATTCTTTATGGTGAAGGTATTTCACATGAGGGTGAGCTAGTTGAGCTTGGGGTATTACATAACTTGGTTGAGAAAGCTGGGGCCTGGTATTCTTATAATGGTGAAAAAATTGGTCAGGGAAAAGATAACTCACGTGAATACCTTAAGCAGCATCCAGATATAGCAAATGAAATTGAATTAAAGATCCGTGCTATCGTAGGAATAGCATCGCAAGAAGCAGATTAAATAAGACATGTCATCTGGGCCGAACTTAAGAGACCGTGCCCTAAGTTACTTGGCACGACGCGAGCATTCTAGGTTGGAGCTAGAAAAAAAACTTATACCTTATGCCCCAACCGCTGAAGAGCTATCTTTAATGCTGGATTCATTAGAGCACTGTGGTTTTTTATCAGCTAAGCGTGTGGTTGAGCAGGTTGTACATATTCGAAGGAATAGGTTTGGGAGCCATCGTATTGTCTATGAATTGCGCCAAAAAGGTATTGATGAAGAATTAATTTTAGCGGTTTTACCGCACCTTAATAAAACAGAGTTGGAAGTTGCAACAACTGTTTGGCAGAAAAAATTCGGTATAGTGCCAGTTAACAGAACAGAAAGAGCAAAACAGATACGGTTTTTAGTTGGAAGGGGCTTTGCTACAGAGATCATCACGCAAGTGTTGGATTCTCAGAAGGAGTAAAAAATAATTTGGAATTAAGTTCTTTGTATCAATAAAATTGATATGCAAAGTTATGAAATAAGGCAAAAATTTTTAGAGTTCTTTAAGTCACGTGAACATACAATAGTGCCATCAGGCCCTCTTGTTCCGGGTGATGACCCGACTTTATTATTTACCAACGCAGGGATGGTTCAGTTCAAGGATGTATTTCTTGGGAAGGATAAACGGCCATATGTTCGTGCTGTGAGCGCGCAGCGCTGTATTCGTGCAGGTGGGAAACATAATGATCTGGAGAATGTAGGGTATACTGCGCGACATCACACTTTTTTCGAAATGTTGGGTAATTTTAGTTTCGGAGACTATTTTAAACGAGAAGCTATTCAATATGCTTGGGAGTTTCTTACGGTAACGTTAAAAATTCCAAGAGAAAGATTGTGGGTAACGGTTTATTCTGAGGATGACGTTGCTGCAAATATATGGCTCAAAGAAATAGGGATAATATCTTCACAGCTGGTGCGAATTTCTTCTATGGATAATTTTTGGCAGATGGGAGAAACGGGCCCCTGTGGTCCCTGTTCCGAAATTTTTTATGATCATGGCCCTGATTTTTTAGGCGGCCCGCCTGGCTCTCCAGATGAAGATAATGGTCGTTATGTAGAAATTTGGAATTTGGTATTTATGCAATATAACCGGGATAGTGCTGGCAAGCTGCATTCGCTACCTAGTCCTTCAGTAGATACGGGAATGGGGTTAGAGCGTATTTCTGCAGTAATGCAACATGTCCACTCTAACTATGAAACTGATTTGTTTCGTAGCCTTATTCGTAAGGCAGCAGAAATTACTAATATTAATGATCATAACGAAAACTCGCTTAAGGTAATTGCTGATCATATTCGTGCCTGTTCCTTTCTTATTACTGATGGGGTAATTCCTGATAATGATGGGCGGGGATATGTACTTCGTCGTATTATTCGTCGCGCTATTCGACATGGCTATCAGTTGGGACAGAAGAAGAAATTTTTTAATTTGTTGGTAGAAGAGCTTGTAAATATTATGGGGTCAGCCTATCCAGAATTAGGCAAAGAAAAAATTCGGGTAATGTCAGTGCTTAAACAGGAGGAGGAGCGTTTTGGTGAAACTTTAGGAAGGGGAATGCAGTGGTTTGAAAAGCTAATTAGAATTGAAAATCGTGGAATAGGGTATGTGCGGGAAAAATATGAAATTAGATCATCAGATATTGTAACAGCCCCTGCACCTTTTGACGGGATATTAAATTTGGACGAGGGTGGTTGTATTGCGGTACAAATAATAGAGTTGTCTGATAAAGCAAGTATCTCTAAATTTAAAATAGATTTTGTAACTTCCATAAATAACTTATCGCAAAAGAAAAAAATGCCGGTTTCTGGGCACGCAATAATAATTGGAAGCAAGAAAAATAAATTAGAAGAAACTGGTCTAGTAACATTTCATTTTTTAAATAAAAGAGCAGTACCTTTTGCTGGTAGGGATGCGTTTACCTTATATGATACTTTTGGGTTTCCTAAAGATTTAACGCAGGACCTTTGTCGAGAGAGGGGGCTCGTTATTAATGAAAAGGAATTTGAAAGAGAAATGCAGGCGCAGCGTGATCGTGCACGAAAGGCTAATAAATTCACGATGGAGTCAGGTATAGAATATAGTGGAGGTAATACACAGTTTCACGGTTACGATAGTTTGCAACATACGGGCCAGGTGGTGGGAATTTACAAGACAGGCAATCCTGTTGATTCTATTGGGGCTTCAGATGAAGCAGTAATTGTACTTGATCATACGCCTTTTTATGCAGAATCAGGGGGGCAGGTAGGTGATCAAGGTGTTTTGCTACATGATGATGGAAAATTTGTTGTCATAGAAACGCAAAAGATACAGTCTGATGTATATGGGCATAGAGGCCATTTGCAAAGTGGGCAGCTATCAATAAATGATATGGTTTTAGCAAAAGTTGATTCAGTTACGCGGGCTCGAACGGAGCGGAATCATTCTGTAACCCATCTGATGCATAAAGCTTTGCGGGAGGTGCTTGGTTCTCATGTGGAACAAAAAGGATCGCTTGTAGATGCTGATAAAACGCGGTTTGATTTTTCGCATAATTTACCGTTAACCGATGAAGAAATTTATCAGATAGAAGCTATAGTTAATGCTGAGATTTTTACCAATACTAAGACTAATGCTAGTGTAATGAAAATGGATGAGGCCCAAAAAACTGGGGCAGTTATGCTTTTTGGAGAAAAATATGGTGAAGAAGTTCGTGTGCTGAAAATTGGTTCTTCACAGGAGTTATGTGGAGGAACACATGTGAATCGTACAGGGGATATTGGTTTATTTAAAATTCGCATGCAAAGTGGAGTGGCTGCTGGTGTTAGAAGAATTGAGGCTGTTACAGGAGATGTGGCGCTGGCTTATGTGCAACAAAATGATTTGTATTTAATGGAAATTGCCAAAAAATTAAAAACAAAACCAGAAGATGCAATCCAAAAATTATCTCAATTAAATGATAGTATACGGCGCCTTGAAAAAGATTTGTCACAATTAAAATCAAAGCTTGTTAGTTCGCAGGAGAGTGAGCTTATTAAGCGGGCACAAGATGTTAAAGGTGTTAAGGTATTAACTTCCAGTTTAGAGAATGTAGATATAAAAACAATGCGTGAAATTTTAGATCGACTCAAAGAGAAACTAAAAACATGTATTGTAGTATTTGGAGCAGTGAGCGCCGGCAAGGTACAATTAATTACGGGAGTTACAGAAGACCTTACAAAAAAAATAAAGGCAGGAGAGCTTGTAAATTTTGTGGCGATGCAAGTAGGAGGTAAAGGTGGCGGGCGAGCTGATATAGCACAAGCAGGAGGGGCGCAACCTGAACACTTGGAAAAAGCGCTGAATAGTGTTTTGGATTGGGTTGATAAGAAATTGTAACAAATATTAAGCTAAATAATGAGCCTTATATACTAATTTTATGGCAAACAAACATACTCGTTTATTAATTCTTGGTTCTGGGCCAGCTGGCTATACTGCTGCTGTTTACGCAGCCCGTGCTAATATGAATCCTGTTGTTATTACCGGGATGGCTCAGGGTGGGCAGTTAATGACAACTACAGATGTTGATAACTGGCCTGCTGATGCAACGGGTGTGCAGGGGCCAGAGCTAATGGAGCGCTTTCAGAAACATGCTGAGCGCTTTCATACAGAAATTATTTTCGATCATATTCATTCTGTTAATTTCTCTAACAAGCCTATTACTTTAATTGGTGATCAGGGTGCCTATACAAGTGATGCGTTAATTATTGCAACTGGTGCATCAGCTCAATATCTTGGATTGCCTTCAGAGGAATCATTTATGGGTAAAGGAGTTTCTGCTTGTGCAACTTGTGATGGATTTTTTTATAAAGGTGAAGATGTGGCGGTTATTGGCGGGGGAAATACTGCAGTGGAAGAAGCTCTATATCTTTCAAATATTGCTCGCCAGGTTACGTTAGTGCATAGAAGGGAAACATTCCGCTCAGAGAAAATTCTTATTGATAAGTTGATGGATAGGGTAAAAAACGGGAATGTAAAACTTGAGCTTAATTGCATTTTGGATGAAGTGCTTGGTGATGATTCTGGTGTAAATGGAATACGTATCAAAAATACCCAGAGTAACGTAATAAAGAATTTGAAGTTGCAGGGAGTGTTTATTGCTATTGGCCATAAACCCAATACTGATATTTTTCAGGGTCAGCTTGATATGAAAAATGGTTATATTGTTACTCATGGTGGGAGTGAGGGGAATGTAACTGCCACTAGTATTCCTGGAGTGTTTGCAGCAGGTGACGTACAGGATCATGTATATCGTCAAGCAGTGACAAGCGCGAGTACGGGGTGTATGGCGGCACTTGATGCAGAAAAATACCTTGATGAATTGAGCTCTAGCTAAATAAGCTCAGAGTAATCATATGAAATAATATGATGAGATTCCTATGGATAAAAATGATGAAGATTTATTATTTAGGGATGCTGTTCAGGATGTAGAGCCAATGCCAATAGTGGATAAAGTACAACACTCCCCTAAGCGGCCACGACCAGTAATACGAAAAAATACAATACCAAGTAGTTTGTTAATTGATTGCCATAACTCGATATCAAAAATGGAGTCAGGTGACGAATATTCGTTTGTGCGTTCCGGAGTATCTCGTAAGACCCTAAAACATCTTCGGCAAGGTCACTGGAATATTGATGATCGGTTAGACCTACATGGATTTACTAGTGAAGAAGCATTACGTGAGCTAGATGAGTTTCTTAACATTTGTAGTATAAATAGATTTCGTTGTGTGCAGATAATTCATGGTAAAGGGCTAAATTCTAAGAACCGAGAACCAGTATTAAAAAAATTAGTTTGGAATCGTCTTAAATTCTATAAATATATTTTAGCTTTTTGTCAGGCAGGTTCAGCTAACGGTGGTAGTGGTGCTGTTATGGTATTACTTAAATCATCAAGGAAAATAGAGTAATTTTTATTACTTAAATATAATTATAGATTCTGTAGTTTTTTTAAATCTTTTATTATTTCTGCTGAATTATGGGAAGTGCTAGCAGATAAATAAATTTTTGCTATTTTCCCATTTGGATCAATTAAAAAAGTATTTCTTTTAGCGAGTTTTATGACCATAAGATTTATTAGGGAATTATATTGAATCGCGGTTTCTGCATTATTATCAGCAAGAAGTGGAAATGGAAGGTTATATTTCTTGGCAAATTTTGCGTGACTGGTAGTATTGTCTACACTTATGCCAATAATGTTAGCACCTAAATCTTCTAGTTGTTTGAGGTCATCACGAAATTTACATGCTTGTTCTGTACAGCCTGGGGTGTCATCCCTAGGATAAAAATAAAGGGCCAGCCATTTTCTACGGAAGCTTTGTAATGTATGAATTTTACCGTTTTGGTCAGGCAGACTAAAATTTGGCGCAAGTTGGCCAATTTTAAGTGCGTTGGCTTGTGAACCATGACTTGTGAAAAGCATAATTATTCCTATTGGTGTTCTAGCTGTTTTTAATTGTTCCGGGGGGTATTTATTTTGTATAATTGGTTAGATCATTTTTTGTATTTTAAAATAGAATAATAATCTCTGAAAGGCTATTAACTAAGAACCACCTATCTTATTTTTTATTCTGTAATATTTTAACTTAAAATGTAGAAAGCCTTGGTAGCTCAGTGGATAGAGCGACCCCCTCCTAAGGGGTAGGTCGCAAGTTCGATTCTTGCCCAGGGCGCCATATATAGAAATGGTTAATATAATAGAGTAGTTATTTTTAGGATTAGATGGAAATTAAGTATGTAATTGACGGTTAAGTTATATTGTGATTTTAAAATAATCAAGAGTTGTTATATTTGATTTCAGAACAGGTGAGATACTTTTCTGTATCGTATTAATCAATCTATTTATTAATTTTAATTTTTGTAAATGAAATTAACGCGAGCAGTGCGGCATAATATCATTGCTAATTTTACTGGCAATGTATCTAGGGGAATATTTAATCTGGCTTTTATACCAGTTTATATTCAGCTTATGGGTGTAGAGGCATATGCCCTAATTGGTATTTTCATGTCATTAAGCGCCATATTTGTTTTATTAGATATGGGACTTAGTACAACTTTGAGCCGTCAGCTCTCTAGATTGTCTGTTATAGAAGGCTCAGAATATGAGTCACGTAATTTAGTGCGGACCTTTGAGATTGTTTACTGGTGCATTGGTGGTTTAATTGGGGCATTAGTGATAATTCTAGCCCCATTTATTGCTAAATACTGGATTAACTCAACTAATATCAGTATTGAGATAGTTGAGCAAACATTACTTATCATGGGAATGTTGCTTGCATTTCAGTGGCCAAGGGCTATTTATATTGGTGGATTAGAGGGGCTGCAGCAACAAGTTTTATATAATATTATTAAAACATTTTCAATGTTAGCACGTCATGTTGGGGCTGTATTAGTGCTAATCTTTATTTCACCATCAATAATAAATTTTTTTTATTGGCAATCATTTATTGCATTAATTACTACAATAATTTTGGCAGTATCTTTATGGAGGTCGCTTCCCAAATCTAATAAACGTAGTAGGTTTGATAAAGCTCTTTTTGTAAAAAATTGGAAGTTTGTATCGGGCGTGATAGGTATCTCGTTAGGGACTATTTTGCTAGCGCAGGTTGACAAAATTATTCTTAGTAAAGTTCTTACATTAGAGGTATTTGGTTATTATATGTTAGCTACTACTATTGCAACTTTAATTATGAGCCTAGTATCTCCTATTCATACTGCATTGTTTCCTAGGTTTTCACAGCTTGTTGTAAAAAAAGAGGAAAATAAAATATCAGATTTATATCGTAGGGGGTGTCAGTTAGCCTCAATCATAATATTGCCCTTTACAGTTACAATGGCTTTTTTCTCGAAGGAAATTCTTTATTTTTGGATTGGAAACAAGCCTGTGGTTGATAACACCTATATGTTGTTAAGTTTACTGCTTATTGCAACTACAATTAAAGCTTTTATGACACTACCCTATGCATTACAACTTGCACATGGATGGACTAAATTAGCATTTTATAAAAACATTATTACTGTGATTATTATGGTCCCATCAATGCTGTGGATAGTGCAAATATATCAAGGCATTGGGGCTGCTTTTGTCTTGATTTCTCTCAACCTAGGGATGTTGATTGCTGAAATTATAATTATGCATAAACGAATACTTAATAAATTCAAAAGACGATATATTTATGATGTGCTTGTTCCTATTTTAATAGTAAGTGGCATAGGATTCATTATTCATGAAATTTATGAGGTTTTAGCACTTGATGAATCTAAGATTATAACTTTCTTAATAGTGTTTTGTACGCTGTGTATTACCTTTATAGGATCGGCATTAGCAACAGGAAATTTAAATACACGAGTTCTGTCATTATTAAAAATAAAAGATGGAAAAAAATTAGTCTAATTAAGCAATAGTGCTTGACTCTGAGTGGATATTTGTGGTGTGAAATAGTAGGTTGTTCATTTCATAATTTTATTAAAAAATCATAAGAATATGTAGTCCTGTATTACAGATAAAAATATTATACTACCCATCAAAATGCACTTTATACTTTCAATATGCATAATTAGTACTTAAATTAATAGTAGAATATTGATTTCAATATAATTTAGACCCTAGTTATTAATTCTCAATTGAGAGTTTTTTGTATAGAAGAAAAATAATTCGTCAATATAGTTGGGCGCTTATGAGGAAATTAAGTTTATGATAAGTAATCCTATTTGGCGCTGGATTGATGATACATTTCTTGACCTCGGACGGCAGTTTCGTTGGACTTATCTGCCTCCGCTCATGGTATATCTGGCAGCAGGCATATCCGGCCTGACATCTATAGTTGGAACATTTTTTATTAAAGATTATCTTGATCTGTCTGCCGCCTTTCTCGCTGGGTTGGCATTTTGGGCGGGCATCCCATGGACACTAAAAATGCCTCTTGGCCACCTGGTAGACTTGATTTGGCGCCAAAAAGCAATTCTAGTTTATATTGGCGCTGGATTGATTGCTCTTAGTATGGGGATTATGTATGGAATTATCGCTCATACTGAAGTGATGGGAGGGCTAATTGAGATTGAGACTTGGTTTGTTATCGCCACCCTGCTTGCACCAACAGGATACGTTGTGCAGGATGTAGTTGCAGATGCAATGACTGTAGAGGCCGTACCAATAATAGACGAGCAAGGAAATCCGTATCCAAACAGTGAAATTAGAATGATGCACACTACGATGCAGACTCTTGGTCGTGTAGCAATCATAGGGGGCTTGATTACAGTTTCCTTATTAAATATTACTATGTTTAAGGGTATTGAGAGCATGTCTGAGGATATGAAAATTGCCATTTATGCAGATATATATTTGATGGCATTAATTATCCCTATTATTTCTATCATTGGGGTCATTCTTGCTGCTTATTTGCTAAAGCGTCGTGCTTGTGCATTGTATAGGCAGGGTCATGATAATAAGAGTATTGATAAAATGCTTTTTGCTTCTGTTGGCGAAACAAAGCCAAATTGGTGGATACTTGGCGGGAGTATTGTTTTTGCTGCATTTACGTTAATTATGGGTATTAGTGAGTTGCCGTTGGCACAAGAAATTATTTTTGTAGGCTCAATGGGCATTGTTTTATTTGTTATGTATCGGTTGTTACTCGAATTAGATTCTAGTGTACGTAAAATGTTAGTTGGTACAGCAGTAATCATTTTCATATTTCGTGCAGTACCTTTACATGGCCCTGGATTACTTTGGTTTGAGATCGACGTACTTGGGTTTGATCAACATTTTCTATCTATATTATCTTTGATCTCGTCGGTTCTTGCTCTTTTTGGCATGATATTACTTCGACCAATGATGGCGAAACGTTCTATTGGTTTCGTGATTGTGGTTTTAACTATTGCTGGAGGTATACTTTCATTACCTAATATTGGCTTATATTATGGAATACATGAATGGACTGCATTACATACTGGGGGTGTTGTTGATGCTCGATTTATAGCGATTCTTGATACAGCATTAGAATCACCACTTGGTCAAGTGGCTATGATTCCAATGTTGGCTTGGATTGCAAAAAATGCACCTCCACATCTTAAGGCTACATTTTTTGCGGTAATGGCATCTTTTGTTAACCTTGCATTATCTGCATCGAGTTTAGGAACCAAGTATTTAAATGAATTTTATTTGATTACTCGGGAAGTTCGTGATCGTACTACTGATGTTATTAAGTCTGTAGCAGATTACAGTGAGCTGGGTGCACTAATGATTGTAGTTGCGATAATTTCATTATTAGCACCATTATTAACGGTTGCTTTAATTCAACGCTCAGCATTACGTACCCAACAATAGAAATAAATTAAATATGGGTCAAATAGGAAAAGTTTGAAGCGTTATAAATAGATTACTTAATTAGAATAGATAGTATTAATCTTTTGGTTTATTTAAAATTTCAGTTATTTCTATTTTTTTTCCTAATTGCTCAATAGCAAATGAGTCATACATTGCAAGTATGCGCTTCAACTCAAGGGCTATAGATTCATCATCCTTATCGTTTAAACCACAAAAACGTCCTATATTAGCCAAATCTTTTGTGGTAGGCCATTCTTCTCCTGTTGGTGTTTTTGATATAACCAATCTTAATGCAGTTGCTATCCAGTCATCATGTTTGTTTGATGGTGCAATTGATTCTGACCTTTCTTTTCTAGTACTGTGAAGACCAAAGGCTTGGTCAAGGCTTTTTTCCTTGCCGTCCACATATGATTGGATGCATTCTGCAGCCCAAGATAATGAGTCTTCTCCTGGAAGCAATGATGATTGCATGTTTAGGAAAGTACTTACACTGGCTAGGTCTTCCTGTATCTTTTTTTTATCTTTAATAGTCATAATTTTTAGTTATTTCCTGCGCGCGAGATAGATTCTTCAATAAATCTTGCAGCTTTGTCGGCACCTTCCCATCCGTCAAGTTCTACCCATTTATCAATTTCTAGATCTTTATAATGAGTAAAGAAATGTGAAATTTGCTTCAGAAGGATATTTGGTAAATCAGAATATTGCTTTATATTTGTATAATAAGGATGTAATGAATCTATGGGCACAGCAAGGATTTTTTCATCAGTGCCCTTCTCATCTTTCATTTTTAGTACGCCAATTGGGCGTGAACGCACAATGGAGCCAGAAATAAATGCTACGTTGCTGGCTACTATTACATCAATTGGGTCACCATCTTCTGATAATGTATGTGGTATGAACCCATAATTGCAAGGATATCGCATAGATGTGTGCATAATACGGTCTACAAAAAGAGCACCTGATTCTTTATTCATTTCGTACTTAACTGGCTCTTTACCTAATGGAACTTCAATAATTACATTAATGTCCCAGGGGGGCATTGTACCAATTGGTATCATATTTATATTCATATTTTTCCTTGAAAGATCTTGATTCAGAGGTGCATAATCATAATAGTGTTTTTTACTATAGATATAATGATTACTTTTTAGGCAGGCATGACCTTTAATTCCTTATATCATATATATAAAATCTGTTTTATTCCAATAAAATATTTAAGAAGTATCAGTTAATTTAAACGCTGATCCCAAAAAAATTTATGCTGCTCAAATAATGAGATTTAATATAGAGTGGGAAATAATAGACTAATAAGTTTGAATTTATTAGTAATGGTGGGGTTATTGCGAAAAATAGACTATGATAAACTGGTATTTGTGGTAGAGAAACCACTTTGCTGCTGTAGAATAATTTTGTGAAATTTATAGTTTTGTATAAGTATTATGATGATATAAGATAAGGTCTCGTATTTCATCCTGAAATAAAATGGGGTATTGCATAGACTTCTTTTTTTAGAACTTGTAAGATAATTGATTAGGCAAATAAAATTTTATATTTTCATAAGAATAAGGCATAGAAATGTACGAATCTGATCATACCAAATTTATAAAGAAACTTATGAATAAAAATCCAGAGTTAACTATGAAGCAGAAAGAGGCGCGTTCTATTTGGTGGGATAAGAAGCTAGATAAGGAGGAGCGTAAGCGCTTTAAAGAATCTAGTATTTCCCAGAAGGCTTACGTATATTTTAGTTAGTATTAAGGATATATATAATTTCTGGCAAAATAGTATGAGTTGGTTTGTATGTAGCTTTTAGAATCATGGTGTTTTATAAGTAAGTTATTTATCTGAGATTAGCCTAATTTTATTTCTTAGCAACCTATGAGATTTCTTGCTTTAGTGTTGGTGTAGCTGATATTGATAAGATGGTTGTTGTAAATAGATTTTATTAAGAATAAGTAGTTGCCATTCTTAATAAAATTAAAGCAAATTTTCTATATTTATATGCTATATAAGGCCTATGAAGCTTATTTCATGCTTATTAGCCCATATCTTCAGAGTTTTGTCTATTATATTCCCCCTAGGCAACAGAGGATCATTACGGAGTCAAGAAATTTTGTAAAATACCATATACAAACATTTGTTTGATAACTCGTAATTTTTAGTGAATAGCATCAGTTAAATGCATTAATTTGATTTAATAATACTATTAATAGTTGCAAGTTAGTATGGTCTACATATAGTAAAGAATAGAGTAGGTTCGGAATAAAAAATCATAATAGCGGAGTAATTATGGATAACTTTGATAAAGTGAAAGATATTTTATCAGATGTGCTCGGTATAAATGAAAAGAAGGGTTCTATAACGGCAGAATCAAGTTTGCTAGGAGGTATTCCAGAATTAGATTCAATGGCTGTTGTGAATGTTGTTGTTGCTTTAACAGAGCATTTTGATATTACGGTTAATGATGATGAGATTAATGCTAAAACATTCGAGACTCTTGGTAGTCTTGTTTGTTTTGTTGAGCAAAAATTAGCTGAATGAAATAATCCAGCTAAATTTTTATAGTAGGTTATCTATTTACTATTCAATTTTCTATTAAGAAAATAAGTATTGTTAGTCAAGTCGATATTTGTGTAAACGGTAATTGGTACGATAATTGATTTTTTGGTATTTTTGTTTTGTTGGGCGGTGTTTAGATTGTTATTTTTATTTGTAATTTATTGTTTATATGATTCATATAGAAAAATGGCTTCAATCATATGATTGAAGCCATTTTTATGAAACTAGGAACAATATTATTATTTAGATATAGGACCTGGTGCTTTGGTTTGTTCCATTATATCATTGTTCCAATCACCTTCAATCATCATATGTGCAGCTGCGCCTAGCAGAACTGCCTCAATCAGGTTGTGACTGAGATAAACATATAGGCCAGGCTGCTCAAATTTATATCCAGCAGCAACTGCAGATCCACCTGGAACGAACCAGGTTTCATATCCAGTAGCTGGGGTATCACTGAATGAACCACCAGTCCAAACTAAATCAGCATGTCCGCCGATCAAATGAGGGCGGGAATCACGATTAGCTTGAGAATGAATAAACAAAACTCTTTCGCCAACCTTTCCTTTAAGAGCATTGTCTCCTGTTAATGCACCTGCGGTACCATTAAAGACAACGTGAGAAGGAACAAGAGATTTTGCTGTTTCTAACATGTCAGCCATTCCTTCGAGTGGTTGAGCATATTTCTTAAACTTACCATTTTTATCTTTAGGCAAATAAAGGTCTTGTTCACCTATGTAATAGGCGCGATCATAATGCCAAGGTTTCCCATCGGCATCGGTTAGCCCTTTACGAGGAAGTATCATCACGGCCCCATTCATTCCAGAAATAGTATGGAAAGGAATCATGGTTCCACCTGGAGCACAATGATAAACAAATACGCCTGGCTTTAATGCTTTCCAAGTCAAAACAACTTCTTCTCCAGGTGCAACTTTATCTAAAAGTGCGCCGCCTAATTTACCAGTTGCAGCATGGAAATCAAGGTTATGGGCCATTGAATTACTTTTTGGATTAACTAAAGTTAATTCAACCCAATCGCCTTCATGCGCAATTATCAATGGTGCAGGAACTGAGCCATTGAAAGTTAGCGCCCAGTAACTAGCATTGGCGTCAGCTTTCATTAGTTTTTCTTCTACAACAAGACGTACCTTAACTAATTTAGGCCCGCCTTTTGCAACTTGGTCATGCTTAGGAACAAAAGGAGGAGCAACCAATTCTTGTGTTACGCTCGGGGTGCCTTTTGGCGCATTTGCCATAGCTTGAGTTGCCCCGAAGCATAAAACAGCAAGTCCTACAGATAATTTAACTAGTGCCTTGTTCATATTTTCTCCACAAATTATTATTTAAATTCAATATTGATTCCAGATAAAAAGTTTATAAAGCGCATAATCTCAAACAAGATATCTTTATCTAATTTACTTTTATGAGCTAAATACACTATATTTACTAAGGAATGAGTCTCATTATACAAGACAAATAAATTTTGTCTATAAGAAAATGGATAAATTGTCGCACCCCCTATATTTTCCTTTTACCTGCTTTTATATTAGCAATGCATTTTTTATTATTTTTTCTTGTTATATATATACTTATAAGTATTCTGAGAGAAAATTTAGCGCCCCATATATAATTTGTTAATTGTGCTTTTATAGTGGGTTAATAATTTCGTTCGTTTAAGTTTTAAGGTAGGAGTTAGCATTCCATTTTTAATGGTCCATGGTTCCTTACATAGAGCTACACGTTTTATTTTGGCATAACCTGGGAACTCAGTTATTTGTTGAGCAATTCTTCTGAGAAGAATTTTTTCTGTATTTTTATTCTGTGGTGTAAATTTCTCTTGGTAGTCCTGGTTTATCACCACTAATGCACTGAGGAATGTACGCCCCTCTCCTATTAATATTACCTGATCAAATAATGGGTCGCGTAAAATTGCTGATTCCATATCAGCAGGTGGAATTTTTTCGCCAGTTGACATAACAATAATTTCTTTTAAGCGACCTGTAATTGTTATTGTGCCATTATTAATGTGGGCCACATCACCAGAGTCAAGCCATCCATCAGAAGTTAAAATAGCTTTTGTGGCTTCAGGGTTGTTCCAATATCCAAGCATAACATTTGGGCCATGAATTAGAAGTGTGCCTTTTTCTCCGATCTTTACTTTTGTACCAGGAATAACATGGCCCACGCTAGATGGGATATTGTTTTTTATACTATTGACAGAGGCAACTGGGCTACATTCGGTCATCCCATAGCCTTGTAAGACTGGTAGTCCCAGGCCAATAAACATACGTGATACTTCTGTTGATAATGGAGCTCCTCCTGCCATAGCTAGCCGTATTCGGCCACCTAGTTTATTTATTACTTTTTTTGCTATTAGAGTATTTAGAATAGGCCACAATAAATGTGATACTTTCTTAGGGCCTCTTTTTTGTTGTAGTTTAAAGCGGCTGTATCCAATTTCAACAGTACATTTAAATATAAGACGACTGATAATAGATTTCTTTTTTAGTTTTGCGTGAGTTACAGAATAAATTCGATCATAAATACGTGGTACCGAAATAAGTATTGAGGGACCAATATTTATTAGGTCTTCATGTAAATGAGGTATTGAGCGTGCATAGGCAACTGTAGCTCCAGCCATTAAAGGAAGGTAGTACCCCACAGTGCGTTCAAATGCGTGAGAAAGAGGTAAAAATGAGAGAAACACATCGTCTTGCCAGACTGGTACAACCTGTAAGCAATTATTAGCATTAGTTAGGAGGTTATGATGGCTAAGCATTACTCCCTTGGGACGGCCGGAGGTTCCAGAGGTATACATAATTGTAGCAAGGTCGTTTGGCTTGTGGTTCATATGTTTCATTTCCCCGTTTTTTTTTGGAAGCCAGTCACTAAGTGCATTTACATTATCATCAATAATATTGTTGTTTGTATAATTCTCAGGTTTGCTAATCGTTATAACTTTATATAAATTAAGCTTATGATTGCCTAAATTTTTTAGTGGTTGCCATTGTTCTTGGTCTTCAAGTAGTAATAGTTTGGCGCCAGAATCAATTAAAATATATGCTGTATTCTCTGCTCGGTCTTCTGTATAAAGAGGTACCACTACTAGCCCTAATCCTAATGCGGCTTGATCAAATATTACCCATTCGGGGCAATTCTTTAACATTATTGCCACACGATCGCCAGCTACCAAGCCTTCTTTAGCCAGAGCAATTTGCCACCGTGCGACCTCTTTTTCTATCTGTTCCCAAGTATAGTTATGCCATTTCTGGGTAGTCTTATTATAGCTACGATATGCTCTTGTTTTGGCAGAGAGCCTTACTCGCTCACTAAATAACCCGTCCAATGTTTTTGCTACTTCTATTGGAATTATATTTCCCATATTTATTTGGTTTTGCTTATTCTATTCACGTTTAAGTCAGTTTGTTTTAAAAAATCTAAAACTAGTCTCGGTAAATTTTCTGTAAAGCAATTAAATTCTTTAATTTTCTGCATTGTTCGAAGCCAGGTTAGCTGCCTTTTTGCTAACTGACGCGTTGCAGCAAGGCTCATTTCATACATTTCAGCCCAGTTGATCTTGTTGTCTAGATACATACATGCCTGACGATAGCCTACACATCTCATTGAGGCAGCATTCGTATTAAGACAGAATGTATCTCGTACAACGCGAACCTCATCGATTAGGCCTAGTTTCAGCATTTTTTCGAAGCGGAGAGCAATCTGTTTATGAAGAACGATCCGATCATCAGGGATCAGAGCAATACTATTAACACAATAAGGAAAGTGTGCCTGTTTAGATTTTAGTAGCTCTGACATGGGTTTATTAGTCAGATAATATACTTCCAGAGCACGTTGAATACGTTGACTATCGGTGGGCTGAATACGTGATGCGATTGTTGAATCTATCTGTTGTAATTCTTTATGGATTGCAGGCCATCCAATATCTTTTGCTCTATTGTCAATTTTTTCACGTACCAATCTGTCAGCAGACGGGAGTTCAGACATTCCTTCAAATAACGCTCGGTAATAAAGCATGGTGCCACCAACTAGCAGCGGAATTTTGCCTCGGCTAGTAATTTCTTTCATAGCAATTAAAGCATCTTTTCTGAATTGTGCAGCAGAATAACGCTCATTTGGTTCAATTAAATTGATAAGGTGATGGGGTACAGATGCCATTGTTGTTGTACTTGGTTTAGCGGTTCCAATATCCATATGTCGGTATACCTGAGCGGAATCTACACTAACAATTTCTACAGGTAGATTTTTGGCAATTTCCAGGGCAATATTACTTTTACCGCTTGCTGTCGGGCCCATCAAAAAAATAGCAGGTGGACTTTCTATGGGATTTTTAATTCCTAGATTATAAGCAGGGTTTTTTCTGGATAATGAGGTAGCCAATTTCGTGTCTATTTTAGGGATAAAGGCTTAAGTTTGGTAAATAGGCAATAAATGTCTTTTGATTTTGACCTATTATTAATGGGTAATCTTTTTAGTAAAAGTGTTATTTATTCTACTATTGCATGACAGAATTCTATTGATTGTATAGAGTGAGAATAGATAAGGATCTTCTCCATAGCAATTTTTACTAAAATTAGTAATTAAACTCTATATTCAATTACATGGCAAGTGGCGGTTATTTCAGTTAAAATCAAAATTTGTTGCATTTATTATTCTGTATACCTTTATAACTAATTTTTATTATATTTTATGATCCTTATTTTAACTCCGAATGCATGTGCGTCTGACCCTGATTACAAACAATTAATGAAGCATCTTGCTCGACTTCCAGGTATTTCTACCCGTGTGCATGCTGAAGATGGCGCTGCACAAACATTAACGGAGGTGTATCTGATTGGCGATACCAAAGCTTTATCTTTAGAAGATATGCAAGGCCTCCCATGTGTAGATAGAGTGGTACGAATTTCTGAGGAGTATCGTGTGCTTGGTAGGCACAAGAATGATAGCCGCCCTACTCACTTTGATTATAATGGAGTGTGTTTTGGGCAAGACACGCTAAATATATTTGCAGGATTGTGTGCAGTTGATACACCAGAACATGTTGAATTAATGATGAAGGCATTAAGAGAGCATGATTTAAATTGTACACGTATGGGAGCTTATAAGCCTCGTACTAGCCCATATTCTTTTCAGGGACATGGTAAAACATGTTTGCCCTATGTTTTTGATTTGGCAGGAAAGTATGGCATTAAAGTTATTGCTATGGAGGTTACACATGAATCTCATGTTGATGAAATTCGTGAATCACTAGATCAAGCTGGCAACCCCACAGGAGTAATGCTTCAGATTGGTACTAGAAATACACAAAATTTTGAGTTGTTAAAAATTGTAGGGCGCCAACAGGATTTTCCAGTACTTATTAAGCGTGGTTTTGGAATTACATTAGATGAGTCACTGAATGCGGCAGAATATTTGGCCTCAGAGGGAAATAGTAAGGTGGTGTTTGGTCTACGAGGAATGAAAACTACTGGCGCTGACCCCCATCGTAATTTTGTAGATTTTGCTCATGTGCCTGTAGTAAAGCGTTTAACACGTATGCCAGTTTGTATTGATCCTTCGCATTCTGTTGGTACACGTACATGTTCTCCAGAGGGCATATTAGATGTTATGCAGGCTACAGCTCAAGGAGTAATTGCAGGGGCAAATATGATTCTGGTAGATTTTCATCCTGCGCCAAGTAAAGCGCTTGTTGATGGGCCACAAGCTTTGAAAATTAATGAGCTACCACATTTTTTAGAAGATATTTCTATTGCCCGCAAAGCTTATGAGGAGCGCGCAGCTTTAATTAAAAAATATTCAGATAAATAATCAGAGGATAAGCAATCGTTAACATGAGTAAATATCTGCTTAAAATTGACACGAGATTTGCTGGCTATTTCTTAGTATAGGTAGATTTTTAGTTTAGTATTGATGTCTAAAATTGGAGGGTTAACAAGTGATAGACGTATTACTAGCAAATCCTAGAGGCTTTTGTGCAGGAGTAGATCGTGCAATAGAGATTGTAGAGCAGGCTTTAACCATGCATGGCTCACCAATTTATGTTCGTCATGAAGTGGTGCATAATCGTTTTGTAGTAGAAAATCTTGAGAAAAAAGGAGCTGTATTTGTTGAAAATCTTGATGAGGTACCAGGTGGTAGTATTTTAATTTTTAGCGCGCATGGGGTCTCTCATAAAGTACGTCAAGAAGCGGAAGCTAGGAATTTTAAAGTATTTGACGCAACATGTCCTTTAGTTAAGAAAGTTCATGTTGAAGTTGCTAAAATGAGGGCCCAGGGCAAGGAAATTATTATGATTGGCCATCAAGGGCATCCAGAAGTTGAAGGGACAATGGGTCAGGCTGAAGGTGTAGGTGGTCGTATGTATCTGGTAGAAACAGAAAAAGATGTTGATAAATTACAAGTTGTAAACACTGCTAATCTTGCATATGTTACTCAAACCACCTTGTCAGTAGATGATGCTGGTAGAATAATTTCAGCTTTAAAGCGTCGGTTCCCGGAAATTACTGGACCGAAAAAAGATGATATTTGTTACGCTACACAAAATCGTCAAGACGCAGTTAAATCAATAGCTAAGAAATGTGATTTAGTAATTATAGTTGGGTCACCAAACAGTTCTAATTCTAATCGTTTATGTGATGTGGCACGCAATGCCGGTAAGGATGCTTACATGATAGATCGTGCTGAGCAATTAAAAGAAAAATGGTTGCATAAAAAAACTCGAATTGGCATCACTGCTGGGGCCTCTGCTCCTGAAATTATAGTGCAAGAGGTTATTTCACGGATTAAACAGATTGGTGCCAGGTACGCTATGGGCGAAGTGAATGTACAGGAAATAAGTGGTGTGGTTGAGGATGTAGTTTTTCCATTACCTAAGCATAAAAATTAGCTCTAACTATATCTGATCATTTCAGTCAATTTTACTCGGGATAATGTGTAGTTAATCTATTTATGCCAGGAAGCTAATTTATTATTTTATTATTAGAATAATATTACCGGCTATGGAGCCGTTGGTGCTGGTACCTCTAGCTTTATAATTTTAATAGTTTCGTTGAGTAGTTTTATTACTATTAAGTCGTTAGGGCTTAATAGTGGTTAATATGTTTCTAGTATTTGTCTAAAATACAAGATGTTTTAAGTGGGGAATAATTTTTTGTCAGCAGACATTGTTATTATAGGTGGGGGAATAATTGGGCTTACCGTAGCGCATAAGTTATTACGGCTGGGTGCAAAGGTGAGCATACTGGAGCGTGGTTATAGTGGAAGAGAGGCTTCTTGGGCAGGAGGGGGAATACTTTTGCCGTTGCTCCCTTGGGATTATCCAAATTCCGTTACGCAATTAACTCAATTTAGTAATCAATTGTTACCAGAATTGACCGAAACTCTTAAACAAGAAACAGGAATCGATCCAGAATATCGAGTCTCTGGAATGTTGGTATTTCCTGTCATAGGCGATCAAGAGGTTCGGTTTGTTGGGGCAAAAGAATGGTGTGCCGGCAATGCCTTTCCTATGAAAGAAATATATATAAATGAAATTTTTCCAAAATTAAAATTAGTTGGATGTACTGATAATTCAGCATTATGGCTTCCTTCCGTAGCGCAAGTGCGTAGCCCTAGATTATTACAGGCATTGAAAAGGTCGGTAGAATTATCTGGTGGCTCTATCATAGAGCACACTGAGGTTAAAGGCTGGCGGATGAGCCAAAATCGGGTTAAATCAGTAATTACTGATCAAGGAGACTACTCGGGTGCAAATTATATTGTGGCAGCTGGAGCGTGGAGCCGTGAAATTCTTGATAAATATGCTTTAAAAATTGATATTTATCCGGTGCGGGGTCAGATGTTACTTTTTAAAGTAAAAACTGGTTTGCTTGATAAAATTGTATTGCAAGGTGATTTTTATCTTATACCAAGAAAAGATGGGTATATACTTGCAGGAAGCTCTATGGAGAATACGAAGTTTGATAAAAGTGTTACTGCGGATGTGCGGAAGAAGCTATTAGAAAGGGCGCACAAATTCATACCTGTGCTATCAGAAAAAACTTTAGTTGGGCACTGGGCAGGACTCCGCCCGGGGTCACCCGAAAATATACCAATTATTAGTCGCCACCCTATCTTTGATAACCTGTATTTAAGTAGTGGCCATCATCGCTATGGAGTGACCATGGCGCCTAGTAGCGCTCATATTTTATCAAATATGGTTATGAATAACTCCCAGCCGTTTGATGTTGCTCCCTATCAGTGGCCTACGTAAATACAATGAAGCATATATTTTTAAATATCTTTCCTGCTTTATCCATGGAGAACAGGATGGTAATATTAACCTACTTTAATAAAAATTATATACACCATGGCAGGTCATAGTAAGTGGGCAAACATTAAACATAAAAAGGCAGTAACAGATGCCAAGCGTGGTAAGATTTTTACTAGGGCTATTAAAGAAATAACAGTGGCTGCTAGATTGGGTGGTGGTGAAATAGAAAGTAATCCAAGGTTACGTTTAGCGGTTGATAGGGCCTATGATCAGAACATGCCTAAGGA
>CEUZ01173678.1_pt1 | contig 22977 bp, 20 predicted proteins | sample 361511 | NCBI WGS metagenome assembly CEUZ01 (sample SAMEA2622822, study PRJEB7988) | marine metagenome | biome: marine biome (ENVO:00000447); feature: surface water layer (ENVO:00002042); material: "saline water (ENVO:00002010), including plankton (ENVO:xxxxxxxx)" | depth 5 m | reverse complement strand
GTGCTTTCCGCAGTAGCTGGCAGTGCTGGCTGCACTAAAGCGGATGCTGAGGCGGTAATTGAAGCGTTCTTCGGATGCGTGGAAAGTGCCGCTAAAGCTGGCGATGCCGTTGCATGGCCCGGCGTGGGTAAATTCTCACGTTCGGACCGTGCTGCGCGAATGGGACGAAACCCCCAGACGGGTGCACAAATTCACATAGCAGCGAGCACCAGCATGAAGTTTACGGCTGCGAAAGCTCTGAAGGATCGAATGAACGGTTGAGGCACAGCCTCAACTGACATTCAAACGTAAGTGAGTCGGGTGACCCCCGGCTCACTTGTCGTGTCTCTGACCCAGCAATCCGGCACGATCGGTCTCTCAAAGATCCAAAATTGCTTTAAACAACTCAGCTGATTCGAGACCATACAAATTGCCATAACTTTGAAGGTCCGCTCGAATTCGATTCTCAAAATCTTTAATCTGGTCGACATCATCCGGATTTTGGATTCCGTGCGTAGTTTCAAATTGACTCCTGTGCTCAAGTAGCGCAGCCGCCTTTGTGGATTCCCAACCTTTGACATCTTCAGCATGATCAGGTTCCTCAGCCTCAAATAGCAGTAAAGCATGAGGGCGATGTGGTTCTAGGCCGTGCTCGGGAAAAAAGAATGGGTCCCGTGCAGCCACTATTCCTTCAACCGCAAGTAAACCAGCGTGACGATGGTCGGGGTGAAGGCGGTACCGCCTCCAAGGATCGTGACCAAGAACCACCTCAGGCCGTAACTGACGAATGACCCGTGCCACCTCCGACCTCATGGTGAGATCACTTTGTAATTCTCCGTCCACTTGGCCTAGGAAAATTATTGAGCCTTTAGAGTCCATGCGGCGAGCTGCTGCCATCTGCTCAGCTTTACGGGTGGCTACTAAAGCGACTTGATCTACTTGGGGGTCCCAAGTGCCCTTTGAGCCATCTGTGCATACGAGGTGGTGGACGACAGTTCCACCTGCCGCCCACTTAGCCAAAGTGGCGCCACACTGAAATTCGGCGTCGTCCGGATGAGCGATGATCGCTAGGGCTGAGTCAGGTCTCGGCAATGAATCATTCACTTCAACAAATCCGTATCTGAAGTTTCTAGGAGCCCATCAAGGTCCTCTGGGGTATCGACGTCCCATTGCAGTGCCGGGATTTGCAGGACTTTGAGATCTAATTTCTGACGTATGGCCTCGTTCATGTGACGATAAAGAGAGCCATCTCCGTAATGAAATTTGAAAGAAGTGCCTGTTGGGAGGCTGAGAACGTTGGTGCCCTGCCGGTGGCGGTCGGGAACTATAGACACAGTTTGTGGGCTCGCTATGCCATCAAGTGATTTCGCATGTGGAAGGTCGGCATGCGCAATTATCACGTGAGTGAAGTGATCTTTCACGTGATCCATGGCCTCGGTAATCGCTGGGTTCAAACCTTGTTGCTCAACCCAGATAACTTCGGTTCCCTCTGACTTTGCCCAATCAGCGACCTCATCGTTATCGCAGATGACGTGGATCGACAGACCAGTGGCGGATGTCAAGACGCGGTGGGCCATAGTTCGAGCTAATGCTTCTCGTTCAGCTGCGCCTAGGCGATCGCTAAGACGATTTTTGGCTCGACGGAAGTCCTTAATAGGTACAAGCACAGTGAGTGACTTCTTATCGAGAGCGTTCGACGTTGCCATTGAGGGTAATTCTATTGGTCTGATAGCCCGGACTCATTAGTACATTGGGTTTCAGTGTCGATCTCTGCGACCGGGCGGCCTACGCTGACGTTGCCCATGACTTTTTTCCTGCGTCGATTTCGACGTCACCGACAGCAGCAGAGTCGTCGTTTGCCGCCGTTGAATTGGGTTCAACCTTGGTGGGTTCATCGTTGGAGAGAGCAGAACCAGCAGATTGCGATTGACACTCCGCAGTCCAATAAAGTGGCGCGTTCTTGGACGTTGCTTGGGAATCTAGAAAGCCCTGCGCGAATCGCGGTGGACCGTCGTGGCCTGGTGGCAGCGCGACCAGGTTCGTGGTCGCTTGATTGGTGGCTTCGTGTGGACGATGACTGGATTTTCCCGTCTGAGCATGGAGCAGTTCGGCAACGTTTGGTTGATGGAGCGCCTGTTGTCGAAACTCTGATACGCGCTGCAGGTGGTGACCTCATTCATCGGGTTTATGCCGCCAGAGCCGATTCGGAATATTTGATAGTGGAAGTCGATAACCAAGCCACCCGGCCGGTTGCTCTCGCATGGGCGATTCGCCCGTATGATCATCTTGGGGGCGGACGAGTCGAAAAGATAGGACTTGAGGACCGGACGCTGTACATAGATGGTCGAGTTGGAGTCATTTGTGCTCGAACCCCTGGGCGGCTCGTCACCGGTAGTGGTGGGGTGGACCCAGCGTTGTCGTTGGACAAGACAGACGAAAGTCCAAAATCGGTTGTCTGTGAACAAGGAATGGCGAGCGCTGCGCTCATTACCCCATTGGTTCATGGAGCTACTCTCCGGTGCGTTGTTCCGTTAGGAGCTCCGCCGCACTCGGACCCGACGTCGAAAATACCGGCTGCTGGTCAGGTTGCTCGTGGATGGGGACATCACGCCGTGAAGGCCAGCCGTTTCGTGCTTCCTCCCGGGCACCTAAATGATGTCTTTGACGCTGCGCGACAATCTTTACTTCTGGCATCAACCGGTGAAGACCTTGTGCCTGCACTAGGAGGTCCCCCGCATACGGCTAGTGATGAAGCTGCGGTGTTAATAGGCCTCGCTGAATGCGGATATGAGATTGCTGTCCGAGAAATACTCATTTCCCGAGCAAAGCGTCAGGACCGTATGGGAGCGGTGGTACACAACGGCGTCGATGTGACATCGGCAACGTTGACTGCTGCTGGGAGGGCATTAGAGCTAGCTCCCGACGAGGCGCTATCGAAAGCTTTATCGGAGTTTGTGGCTGATGGGGCCCGCTGGATTCTGGCGAACCCTGATCCCACTGCTAAAGAAGGTCTACTTTCTGCGAGTCAGATATTGAAAGGCGTTGGGGCCGATAGAGCAGTTCGCGAACTGGCAGAGCTAATTCCTTCGGTCACAGTGCCTGAGACACAAAAGATTGATGACAGCGAAGGCATACATACCTTAGAGATGGCGAAATCAGCCTTTGATCAATTGACTACTAACCCGGAAACGGGTTTCGTGAAACTCGAGCAGCTCGCCTCGCTCGCTTCGCCGACTATGAACTGGCCTACCTGTGTTGATCCGTCGACGAAGAGTGGCACTGCCGGCGCTGGACACGATCTGCGCGTTAGCGCTTGGTTTGTTCGCAGCTTGCTGCGTCTCTTGGTGGACGACACAGGTGACCAGCTTCGCCTCGCGCTGGTTTGGCCTAAGGAATGGCTGGGACTAGGAGTAGAAGTTCACGGCGTGCCGTCACGATATGGCGATGTCTCGTGGGCTGTGCGCTGGCACGGCGATCGGCCGGCCGTGTTATGGGAGGTCGATGGTGGCCCGATAGATCTCATGGTCCAAGTTCCCGGCCTCGATCCGCAATTCCAAGGTGAAGGTTGCGTCGGCGAACAACTCTTGAGCCCCGTCGATCGTGAAATCGAAATGTACGACCATGTCGACGCTGATCCCGAGCCGCCGGCTTCGGGAACATTTAGTTGAAGATGGGTCACAGCGGCTTCATCAATAGACGGCTACCGTTCCGTCATGGCCGATCGTGCCCCACCTAATCTTGACCAAGAACGACGCTACTGGGAACAGGGCGATTCGGTAGTAGTAGGTATCGATGAGGTAGGTAAAGGCGCTTGGGCCGGACCCTTGACTATCGGCGCAGTTGTTCTACCAGCCACTGGGAGGGTTAACGGAATCAGAGATTCGAAGATGCTCACCGCGAAGGTTCGTGAGGAGCTCTTTGGTCGGATCGACAACTGGGCCCGGTGTTGGTCGGTTGGTCACGCAAGTGCTCGAGAGTGCGATGAATTAGGAATGTCGGATGCACAGCGGCTCGCTACTCAAAGGGCCCTTGATCAACTGCCGTTAGCTGCGGATCGGGTGCTCCTTGACGGCAACTGGAATTATGTTGACTGGGCACCCAGTGTCAGCATCGTAAAAGGTGACCAGACATGCCTTTCGATAGCGGCAGCTTCAGTTATGGCGAAGGTCGTCCGGGACCAGATCATGTCTGTTGCTTCAAACGATTTTCCTGCCTACATGTTTGAAAACAACAAAGGATACCCGGCGCCTCAGCACCAGATGGCCTTGGCTGGATACGGGCCGTGCGTAATACACAGAAAAAGTTGGGCGTTTATGGACGACATGATGTGGAGCAATTATGAACGCTACGACCGGGCTCAGATCGATCAAGGATCTCTCTTCGCTGCATGAATAGGGTAAATGAAGCACAGCGTGAGTACTGGCGCACACGCCGGGCCTGGGTAGAGCAGCAAGAACAGATGGACCTTCAGCTAGGCGTATTTGGTGTCGCAGCGATGGATGCCCTGCAAGAGATTTCCAACATGGACGTCCTAGACGTTGGTTGTGGCTGCGGTCACACCACGCTGCAACTGAAAGACCGAGTGGGGGATGGACGTGTTGTTGGAGTTGACATCAGCGACCAACTTCTTGACGCAGCTCGACGTCGAAACCGAGGAGAGGTTGAATTTCTGGAGGCGGACGCCCAAGTTGACCCACTTCGAGGTCCATATGACCTTATTTTCTCTCGTTTTGGAGTGATGTTCTTTGCAGACCCGGTTGCTGCTTTTCGTAATTTGAGAGCTGCTACTTCGGAGGCCGCAAAATTGAGCTTTGTCTGTTGGCAGGGACCAGAAAAAAATCCTTGGATCACAGTGCCTAATCGGGCGGCTATGTCGTTAGTGGAGCTACCTTCCCGCTCACCAGATGCACCCGACCCTTTTTCATTTGCGGATCCAGACAGGGTTACAGAGGTTCTTCAACAGGCTGGGTGGACGAACGTTGATATCGAAAGTTTCTCCACAGAAGTAACACTGGGAGGTGGAGTGGATTACCGACTCGCCGCCCTTCACGCATATGAATTCAGTCCAGTAAAAGCAGTTGTTGACTCCAATTCGAGTCTGCAACCTGGGCCGGTTATTGACGCCATGCAAGCCGCCCTAAAACCGCACGAGAAAAACGGGATAGTCAAGCTTCCAGGAGCTGCTTGGGTCGTCACCGCTCGCGCTTAGTCGGATTTTTGAGTTCCGACTCGTATCTCCCGGAATGGACTTGTGGTGTCAATACCAGGCTCCTTGGGTAGACCTAGTACACGTTCACCGACAATATTTCTCATTACTTCGTCGGATCCACCAGCAATGCGCATAGCGGGCTGCCCTAGTAGATACCCCGCCCACGAGAAAGTTCCCCATTCACCGGTATCAGCGATCAAGCGAGCTTCCAGTACATCAGAGACAAAGTTGCAAGTTGCTTGCATTTGCCGGGTCAACCCCATCTTTGACAGTGACATCTCTGGCCCAGGAGTTTTCCCTGCTTTAAGAGCATCCATCGTCCGTTGATTCGACCATCCCAGAACTTTTCCATAAGTAAAAATGTTCATCAGTTGTTGACGACTCAGCGCATCTTCATTGAGTTCAAAGTGCTTCAGCATGGCACTTAGTTTCGTATAACTACCACCGGTGCCTCCGCTACCTGAGCCGATCGATGCGCGCTCGTTCATCAGAGTGGTCAGGGCGACACCCCAACCTTGGTTGACGTCACCCAGTCGATGCGTGTCAGGAACTCGAACATCGGTAAAGAAGACTTCGTTGAAGTTGGCTCCACCGGTCATCTGCCGCAAGGGTTTCACTTCCACACCCTGGGCATGCATGTCAACCATGAAACCAGTCAGTCCTTGGTGCTTAGGTAGATCGAAATCTGAACGGGCTATGACTTCTCCTACGTCGCTGTAGTGAGCTCCAGACGTCCAAACTTTCTGGCCGTTCAAGATCCATTCCTCTCCGTCTCGCTCGGCGCGCATCTGTAAGCTTGCGAGGTCAGAGCCGGCCCCTGGCTCTGAGAACAGTTGGCAAGAAACTAGATCTGCCCGGTACATCTTCGGTAAAAGGTCAGCTACTACCTCAGGATTTCCATGAGCGAGAATGGTTGGTGCGACCATCCCTAAGCCGATCCCGAAAAAGCCACTGTCGGGTACTTCGTACTGGCTTTCTAAATTTGCCCAAACACGCTCGAACCTTCGAGGGTGGCCACCTCCACCAATGTCAGCTGGTCCCGAAATCCATCCGAAGCCGGCATCAAACTTCTTAGCGCGCCACTCCTTTGCAGTAGCAAGGTCTCGTTGTTCTTTGTCGCGGTCCACTTCTTCGAACATCGCTGCATTGTCTGGGCCTTCTCCCCAAACAAAAGCCTTCTGCTCAGCTTTACGCGACATGTTGGCCTCTAGAAAGGCAGAGGCCTCATTGGTGAATTGTTCTTCGGTCATCTCAGACATTGGAGATCTCCAGGGCGGTTCAGAAGTAGCAAATATATTCTCAACCTAGCCCCTAACACGGCTAATCTTCCTACTCATGGGTCAACCTGTCCGAGTTGCTGAAAAAATTTCTCCCACTAGCCCAGGAACAATTAGGTTCGAAACCAATCGTCCGCTAACAGGTATGGGGCATCGCTATTACCGTAGCGAAGCTGACGCGTTAAGTGATGAAGACCCCGCTGACGTTCTTGCTGCTCGACTATTCGCTCGAGGAGGGGTTGACTACCTTCACGTTCATGGGAACGTGGCAACAGTCGATCTTGCCAAGGGGTTCACGTCGGAAGGCATCGTTGAGATCATCACCGGCTTGTTTGCCCATTATGAGGCATAAATAGAGCAAATTGGAGCCAGAGTTTTAATCGAACATACGTTCGGTTAAAGTTGCAGGATGCGAAATGCATCTGTCGGAGGTTCTTTAGGTAATGACATCCATCAGGTGTCTTCTCCGCTTGTTCTCGCTCGACACCGTACCTTTCCAGTCGTCGATGAATTGGCGGGTTTATTTACTGACAGAGGTATAAGGCAAGGATCTACGATCGAAGTTACGGGAGTAGCGGCGCTCAGTCTTGCGAGCGCTTTGACTATTTCCGTGTCTCATTCTGGAAGCTGGGTAGGAGCTGTAGGTCTTCCGATGTTGGGTTCGTCAGCAGCTTCCGATCTAGGAATCAAGTTTTCGAGATGGGCGTTTATAGATCACCCTCAAGATCAAGTAGGAGCTGTCATCCAAGCCTTAATAGCAGGGGTTGACCTCATCTTGCTTGGGTCAGATATCAAGTTGCGTCCTGACCATGGGCGCAAAATTGTTGCATTGATGCGCGAAAGAGGTACCTCGATTATCACTGTTGGGAAGGCCGCTCTTTGCAATTTACGTCCCGATCTTTGTCTCAGAGTCAGCCAGGCAGCCTGGACAGGTATTGGGCGGGGACACGGACACTTACTCTCTAGGAAAATAGAGATAGAGGTAGTAGGTCGAGGCGCTGATTCCAATTTGCGTCGAGAACTTGTGTGGCTTCCCGATAGGGAAGGTCGCTTAAATACCGTTGATCAGAGCAATGAACCCGCCAATCTTTTACAGTCCGCTTGCCGAATGCAGAAAGTTTCGCCTGATATAGGCGAACAAGTGCTTCAGGCCAGTTAGTGAGTGTTCTCAGTGGTTCTGAAAAATACTCGGACATTGGTTCTCATCATTCCCCATTGGGGAGTGATTGCTGCTGGTGCTGGCCATGACCACCTTGCTGCCGTTGTAGATAAGGACCGAGTTGTTGATGTAACACCGGATGGTGCTGAATTTGGAATAACACCAGGAACCCCTCGGCGAGAAGCTCAGAAGCTTTGTGCAGATTTAAAAATTATTGATGATGATGAAGAGCGCAATGTCAGAAAATTTAATTCTGTTGTTGCATCACTTGAGTCAGTGACCCCTCGTATTGAAATTACAACTGGTGGTTGGTGCTCTTTCCCAACCCGAGGCCCATCGCGCTACTTCGGTGGTGACCAAGCTCTTGCCCGGGTCGTCGCGGAGCGGACGTTAAAAGCATTATCCGTAACACTTAAAAAAACTGAAGTACCTAGTGTTATTCAACCGCGAATTGGGGTGGCTGATAGCCGTTTCGCCGCAGTTTTGGCAGCTACCTCCGAAAGCTTTTCGCGTGTACAAGTTGTTGTGCCGGAAGGCAGCGCCGCATTTCTAGCGCCGTTTCCGGTTGATGTTTTGGCTAGCAAGTACTCGCCCCTACCTGAAGCTGAAGAGCTTGTTGATGTATTTCGCCGACTTGGCTTAAAGACCCTTGGGGATATCGGCTCCCTCCCGAGTGAAGAATTGTTTGCGCGATTTGGGTCGCCGGGCCTGCTAGCGCAGCAACTAGCTCAAGGAATAGACGGTAGAGCCCCGCTCCTACGGCCCATTTCAGATGTTGTTTCAGAAGAAAGCGAAATTAACCCTCCTGCTGATCATGTGGAAACAGCCGTGTTTGTAGCGAAAGCATTGGCTGATCGTATTCATCAACATTTAGTGATCGAGGGGTCGGTTTGTGTGCGCATTCTGATTGAAGTGGAATCTGAACACGGTGACGTTTCTAGCCGGTTGTGGCGCCATGAACATCGGTTCACACCGGCCGGTATAACCGACAGAGTTCGTTGGCAGTTAGAAGGGTGGTACCGATCAGAAAATCCGCCTACCGGGCCGTTGTCTTTGGTGCGGTTAACAGTTGATGAGACAGTTCCAGATAGTGGTCAACAGTTAGGTTTTTGGGGCGAAAAGATAGTAAACGATGAACTCGCTATGCGATCTTTTGTGCGTATACAAGGACTGTTGGGGCCGGATTCGGTGACCGTGGTTCAACGAGGGGGAGGCCGGCGGTTAGCAGATATCGAACAGCGAGTTCCATTAGTAGCTACGAGACTTGATCCTGATCAAGTAATTACGTTGCCTGAGTCAACGACTGCGCCATGGCCAGGCCGATTACCTGCCCCACTACCTCTCGCTGTTCTGCCTCAAGCTCAGCCACTAGAGGTAACGGACGGCAATGGTCGTCGTGTAGGAGTGAATGGGCGCGGTCAGGCGGAAGCAGATCCAGTCCGTATTCAGAGTGACTCTTTAGGGTCACATCTGATTATTGGGTGGGGAGGCCCATGGCTTCTTGACGAGAAATGGTGGGACCCTGCCATGAAGAGTCGCCAAGCGAGATTCCAGTTTTTACTTGCGGACGGGACATCTCACCTTTGCGTCATTGAGGATGGTGAATGGTGGCTTGAGGCATCTTATGAATAAGCAAAATGTGCTGTGCCAGCCTTTAGAACTGATTTATCGACCGTTCGTCGACCAGTGCCAGGGTTCACTCGGCAGATTACGGAATCCGTATTGTGAAGCGTTGCGTTTCAGCCACCTGTAACCGGACGTGTTGCTCCAAAGGGCGCGCCCGTTTTGTGTGAAGTCCACCGCTAGACCCCGCTCATGCATCGAAGCGCCCGGTCGGGCAGTCGGAGGACGACACTGGTAGGAGGGTTTGCGATAAATGGCATAGTTGCTTGTGCCACAATGTGCTCGTCGTAAATTAATCTGAGACTGCGAACTTCGGTAGCCACCACCACCGAGTCTGATGCCATCTCGTGAAGCGTGCTTTAACAAGGCCAGTAGTTTGTCGGCGATCGATTCATGCACCCGAATGCCCCAGACTGTCGTTAGCTCCGACTTGTCAAAATTGGTTGACGTTGGGGCATCGGCGATGCCTAGTAGGCGTCGTTGCCGTGCTTCTTCGGCTTCTCTTCGCTTTCGTTCAGCTTCTCTGCGAAGACGTTCCTCTTCGGCTCGTTTCGCCTTTTCCGCCTTAACCACTCTGGCCAAATTGTTTTGTTCGCTTTCTATTTTCTTGGCCATCTCAGCGTCAAGTTCAGCTAAAGCTGCAGCTTCGTACAGTCGGGCTTCCAGTCGACTTTCTGCTTCGAAGACAATTTGAGCCTGTAGGCCGACCGCGTCCAACAGCTGTTCGAGTTGAATCTCGGCCTCGGTACGTAACAACTCCCTTTGGGTCACCGCTTCATTCAATGCCTTCGTTGCGACTGCGGTATCTACTTGGAGGGCGCGAAGTTCGTCGGACGTGTTGTTTATGTCGCCAAACGCAGCTCCGATGAGGGTTTGCACACGGGCCGCCTTGTAGATGTCTCCGGTTCTTGCCAACCCAAACGACCCCTCTACTGTTGAATCGCGACCTATGTAAGTCTGTAACGCCAGGTCATTAACTTGACCGCTTAGTGTCGTTTGTTGATCAGCGAGCTCATCCGATCTTCGTTCGGCCGCGGATACCGCCAGAACGGCGCCCTCCAATGCTTGTTCCGCTTGAGTTAAGTCATCTCGCTGCTCGGCGACAAGCAATTCGAGATCAGATAGTGCTTGTTCAACTTCGGCTACGTCCGCCGTAGCGGTATCAACGATTCGGGCTTGATTCAGAACTTCCTGTTGGAAGGCGTCACGTTCGTTGCGGAGCTGAGTGACTTGCTGCTGCAAAGCAGCTTTCTCCTTGCGTAATTGAGCGCTGCTCTTACCGGCGCTGCTAGCCGAAGGGACAGCAAGGAACGTACCCATAAGTAACACGATGGTCGCCACAGCAGTGAATCGGCGTGAACGTGACAGGTCGATTTTCCTTTACTTGTCGTTGTGATCAAAGGTACCGACCGGCGCGACAGTTTGGGTATCGCCCTAACTAAATCGTTTCGTCAACCACGGTGTTAGCGAGGATTCCAACAGCGGGAATCTCGAATTCGATGACGTCACCGTCGGTTAACCAAACTTGAGGCTCCATAGACCCACCGGTTCCTTCAGGAGAACCGGTGGCAATAATGTCACCAGGCTCAAGGGGCATTATCTGTGACATGTACGAAATGAGTTCTTGGACGCTAAAGATCATCTCGTCCACTCCTGCGTTTTGACGTTGCTCCCCGTTGACGCGAGTGATCACCGAAAGGTCTGAAGGTTCAGGGATTTGATCACTTGTCACAATCCAGGGACCGCAAGAACCTGAGTGAAAGAAGTTTTTTCCTGCGGCAACTCCGTGGCGCTGCCAATCTCGTACCGAGCCATCGTTCAAGATCGTGTATCCGGCAACGTGATCAAGGGCCACAGATTCAGAAATGTGTCGCCCTGCTCGCCCGATTATCACTGCGAGTTCAACTTCGTAATCCAGCTGAACCGATGCGATGGGGCGGACCAGTTGACCGTTATGGGGAACCAAAGAACCCGGTGGTTTGTTGAAATAAACGGGTTGTTTCGGTGGCTTTACTTCACCGCCCAATGGGTACTTCTTGTGATAATTCAGACCAGCACACAAGACGCGACGTTGGTTCGGTATAGGAATGTCGAATGAAATGGACTCCCACGAATGATCAGGTGCAACATCTTCGAAGGTTCGCACTTGGTCAGGATCACTCAAGGCTGAATTCAAATCAGGGAAACTTGTCCGATGACTCAAATCCACGACCCCGTCATCGGTGGCAATTCCGAATCGGGACTCCTGATTGACAGTAAAACTAAGAAGACGCACGGATATGACCCTACATATGTAAAACGCTGCTGCGACGTTTGGTTAGCTTTCAGGCAATGAGTCCGAAGGCCGTAATCTTTGATGTAGGTGGAGTTCTCTTGGAGTCTCCGTTCTTAGCTGCTTTGCGGTGGGCTGAAGAGTGGGATATCCCACTCACCGTGCTTGCGAAGGTCTTCGGAGACTACGCACGAACAGTTGAACCCGGTGAAGACCCACCGACATGGCATGAAGTTGAATGTGGCCGTGTCGAGCTTTCAGATTTCGTTGTCCAGATGCAAAAGACTTTCTTATCTGAGCTGCCCCCTGACCACCAGGCAACGACAATGACTGCCGATGATTTCGACCCCTTTGCAGATGCGGAACCAATTGCTCCGATGCTCGAATTGGCCGACGAGATCCAGGCGAGAGGTATACGCACCGCAATTTTGACAAATAACGTAAAAGAATGGGGGCAATGGAGAGACCTGCTACCCCTGCAATCTTTTGACTCTGTAGTTGATTCCTGCCAAGTAGGTATGAGAAAGCCTGACCCAGATATTTATGTGTTCGTATGTAATCAACTGGGGCTGGCTCCTAAAGACTGCCTGTTTCTTGACGACCATCCAGACAACATCAGAGGCGCGTTAGCTGTAGGTCTAGACGCGTTGTTGGTCAGCGAGGATTTCGAAGCAGCGGTTGTCGAGGTGCGATCGAGACTTTAATCATCACTGACGAGCCTCACGGGCTCACCACCACCGTCGCGGATAGATCTTTCGGCTCGTTCGATGTCAGCGCCATGGATTACCCCTACCCAGCCTGGAAGTTCTAGGGGAACCTCGGGATTATCTGGCCGCAAGATAAGACGAGCTTCTACATCAACCTTCCATTGACGCGTAAGAGTTGTCTTCTGCCCGCGAATTGCGACCAGATGAAGGCCAAGTTCGGTGGCAACGAGAACTGAACGCCTTCGACGGGCAAAGTGATCCCATCCTGCAAATACTGAAATAGCCAAAGGCAAGAGAGTGCCCCAAGAGGCAGCTAGGACGAACCCCAGAGCGCAGATAGCGGACCTCACTATTAGTTCTTTGCGTTGCAAAGGAGCTAAGGCAGGATCACTGACGGCGAAACCAGAACGAACTTCAGTACCCAGAAGCCTTGTTATTAGAGCGGTATCGGCAAGAGAGCGGCGACTCACAAGGACCTCTTTCGCTGACGCTTGACATGATACGCGTCAACTAAATTTATGCAGCGCACACCGTTGGCTTTCGATCGTGCCAATTGGACGCTGACTCGAGTTGACGGCCCAATTGCAACAGAGAAGACTCTCCGTGCATAGCTGCAACCAATTGGACTCCGATGGGTAAACCGGTGCTGCTTGTATGCATAGGCAGTGAAATGGCCGGTTGGCCCGTCACATTGAACTGAACTGTAAACAGAAGTAACTCACGCAGGCGTTGGGTCCCCAGCTTCGGATCGCGCAATTCTCCCAACTTGGGGGGCGGTTGGGCGATTACCGGCGTCAGAAGAAGATCGAACTTGGACCACCAGTCAGCCATTCGTCTTGAGTAAGAGTGAAACCATTCGACTGAAGCTAAATAGTCGGTCGCAGCGTATGTGCGACCTCGTTCCACGAGAGCTCTTGTGTCACCCTCCATATCCCCGACACCGAAACTTTTCCCTATAGCGTCACCCAGTTTGTTGACAGAGAATGCCTCGTTCGCGGCCATAACAATTCTGAAGTGATGAAATAACTCATCATCGAATAAGGGACCTGGGCTGCTGTCCTCGACCATGTGGCCGAGGTCCTCAAGCAGCAACGCTGTCTTTTGGACAGCATCGATGCAATCACGATGGATCGGACCCCAAGATGAGTCGGTAACGAAACCGATCTTCAATTGTCCCGGCGGTGTAGATAATGCCTCTTCAAAGGACAACTTAGGGGGCGGTGCCCAGTACGGATCGCCTGGCCAAGGTTTGGAAACGCCATCTAATACCCGAGCAGTATCTCTGAGCGTCCTAGTGACGACACCATCGATGGCAGCACCAGCCCAAGACTCTCCGAGTTTTGGACCGAAGGAAACACGACCTCGACTTGGTTTAAGTCCAATCAACCCGCATTCTGAGGCAGGGATGCGAATAGATCCGCCTCCATCATTCGCATGAGCTATTGGGACAATTCCTGCAGCTACCGCAGCAGCGGAACCGCCGCTCGAACCGCCAGTTGAATGCTCCAAGTTCCAAGGATTTTTGCACGCTCCATGAGAGACAGGTTCAGTTGTAACTGTTCCACCAAATTCCGGCGTGTTAGTTCGACCGAAATTGATTAAACCTAAGTGATCAAACATCGTTGCCAAGTGCGTTGTGTGTTCGGCTCGATAGTCAGCATCGCGAAGAGCAACATTGCCGGCATGGTAGGGATCGCCTTCAGTCATGACTGTCAAGTCTTTTGTGAGAAAAGGCACCCCCCACAAAGTTGCCTCTTCAGGGGCTTTCTGATTAGACATCCTTTGTGCTTTTGTTTGAGCTTGTTCATCTAATCGATGAATGATCGCGTTTAGATGAGGGTTGAGCTCGTTGGCCCGAACGATTGCATCCTGGAGAAGTTCGACAGGAGAGGCCTTGCCCTGTTGCACGAGATGCGCGAGCTCCACCCCATCAGGGATTGCGTTATGCATGAGTGAAAGGTACTCCGATCCAGCTCGCCTGTCTTGACTTCTATCGAACATATGTTCGATGATGTACGACATGGGCTTCAATAATCCTGCTATGCCATGGCGAGAGTTAGAGCGTCGACTTTCTGATCGACATTTGGACCTTACCGATGGTCCTCATAGTGAAGCCGGAGGAATCTATGCCTCGAATGGTGCATCCACTGAGAGATTTGTTGGATCTCAGAAAGGCCAACGAACTCGCGCGGTGGTTCCATATGCCGAATTGCACGTCCACTCTCATTTCAGCTTCCTTGATGGTGCTTCAAGTCCCGAAGAACTGGTCTTAGAAGCAGTTCGACTTGATCTAAGTGCTTTAGCTTTAACGGACCATGGAGGATTTTATGGGGTTGTGCGATTTGCTGAATGTGCGCGAGAGGTAGGACTCCCTACAGTTTTTGGTGCTGAGCTCACGGTAGACGCCTGGCAGTCTGAAGAGACTTCAACGCCCAGGACGCAGGGCAGCAACTTTTCCCGTGCGGGCTCCGTTGACCCGGCCGGCAAACGACTCATTGTTCTAGCCCGTCATCCTGCAGGGTATGCGTCATTGTCAGCGCTTCTTTCGCGGAGTCAAATGGCTGGACAGAAGAATGCTCCCCGCATATCCACATCTGAGTTATTTGATGCTTTGGATTCTCATCGAGGAGATTGGGCTTTACTTACAGCTGGGCGTAGAGGTGCCATCCCCACCGCACTTGAAGCGGAGGGTGTATTAGGAGCAAGAAGAGAACTTTGCCAAATAGTTGAAGCTGCTGGGAGGGAAAATGTTTTCGTTGAACTTTGGAATCATGGAGATCCTTCCGATGATTCCCGAAATGATCGTTTGGCAGATTTGGCAGCAGAACAAAAAGTTGGGCTGCTCTGTACTAATGGTGTTCATTACGCCGTCCCGTCTAAGCGTCGCTTAGCGAAAGCGATGGCAGCAATTCGTAGCCGTCGCTCGCTCGATGAGATAAACGGATGGCTTCCAGGCCATGGATCAGCTCATTTGCGGTCAGGCATTGAGCAACAACATTGGTTCTCTCATTACCCCGGTGTAGTTGAGACAGCGGCGGAGCTGGGACGAGAATGCGCTTTCGACCTAGCACTAGTTGCACCAAAACTTCCCCCATATCCATGTCCGGATGATCTAGATGAAATGTCGTACTTGCGAAGAGTCGTTTATATCGGAGCGACAGACCGTTACGGTGCTAGATCTGCTGAGAGGGTTGCAGGGTCTTGGCAGCAGATAGCGCATGAACTTGAGGTAATTGAAAAACTCGGTTTCCCAGGTTATTTCCTTGTTGTTTGGGACATTGTTTCGTTTTGTCGCAGTCGTGACATTTTTTGTCAAGGACGAGGCTCCGCAGCTAATTCAGCAGTTTGTTATGCCCTAGGTATTACCAACGTTGATGCTGTTTCGCTCGGCTTGTTGTTTGAAAGATTTCTGTCGTCAGAACGAGACGGACCTCCTGATATAGACCTTGATATAGAGAGTGGAAGACGTGAGGAAGTCATCCAATATGTGTTTGACCGCTATGGCAGAGAGCACACAGCGCAGGTCGCCAATGTCATTACATACCGAACACGATCGGCAGTTCGTGACGCTGCTCGAGCTTTGGGTTATGACTCCGGCCAGCAAGATGCGTGGTCTAAGTCTCTTGAACGTCGCCAACCAGTTAGTTCCCAACCAAAGGTCAACGAACGAGATCAGAAAGCTTTGCCACCTGATGTTCTCCAATTAGCCTCAGAAATTGAGAGAACACCACGGCATTTAGGGATTCACTCAGGTGGGATGGTGATCTGTGACCGCCCCATAGTTGAGGTGTGCCCGGTTGAGTGGGCAAGAATGGCTGATCGGTCTGTTCTGCAATGGGATAAGGATGACTGCGCTTCAGTTGGGCTAGTGAAGTTTGACCTGCTTGGTCTAGGAATGTTGTCCGCGTTGCATGCAGCTGTGGACTTCATTGCCGAGACTCACCAAGTGGACCTAGATCTTGGCGCGTTACCTCAAGAAGATGAGGTCTACGAAATGTTGTGTCGGGCAGACTCAATCGGTGTATTTCAAGTGGAATCACGCGCACAAATGGCAACCCTTCCCAGGCTTCGCCCTCGTTGTTTTTACGATTTAGTTGTTGAAGTGGCACTTATCCGCCCAGGTCCTATTCAAGGTGGTTCTGTGCATCCATATATTCGCCGGCGTAACGGGGAGGAAGCAGTTACGTATTTACATCCTCTCCTCGAACCGGCTCTTTCTAAAACCCTGGGTGTTCCACTTTTCCAAGAACAACTCATGCAGATGGCAATTGATGTTGCAGGTTTTACATCTACAGAAGCTGATGAGTTACGTCAAGCGATGGGTTCTAAACGATCTCGAGAGCGGATGAACCGTCTCCGAGACCGACTGTATGAAGGCATGTCGCAACGAGGGATAGATGAAAAAGTTGCTGATCAGATTTGGGAGAAAATGGTCGCCTTCGCTAATTACGGTTTTCCGGAGAGTCACTCTGTTTCATTTGCACACCTTGTCTATGCCTCATCGTGGATCAAATATCACTATCCAGCAGCTTTTTGTGCTGCGTTACTTAATTCCCAACCTATGGGTTTCTACTCACCACACTCGTTAGTCCAAGATGCGAGACGTCACGGAGTAAAGGTATTGACTCCGGACCTCAACATTTCAGCGGACAAAGCGACACTTGAAACTTCTGATGAGTCGACAGGCGGTGTGGCGGTAAGGCTGGGTTTCTTATCTGTTAGAGGGGTCAGTGCAGATTTAGCATTCGAAATTGCTGCTGGAGGACCCTATGAAGATCTGGAACAACTATCGAGAAGCACAGCGGTGTCTCAGAAACAGCTGGAGGCTTTGGCCACTGCAGGTGCTTTTGGATGTTTCGATCTTGGACGTCGTGAGGCATTGTGGGCTGTGGGAGCAATTTCTCAGTCACGTTCAGATCGCCTTCGCGGCGTCGTTACCGGAGCTTTTGCGCCAGCGCTACCAGGAATGTCATTACAAGATGAGGCGATTTCTGACTTGTGGGCCACGGGGATAGCGCCGGACGGTCACCCGACCAAATTCATAAGAAGAGAACTCAAAGACGAAGGAGTATTAACTGCTGTTGATCTTTTGGATTGTGAACTTGGCAAGGTGAAGGTGGCGGGTGTGGTGACTCACCGGCAACGTCCAGCAACAGCATCAGGCACTGTTTTCGTCAACCTCGAGGATGAGACCGGGCTGATCAACGTCATAGTCTCAAGTGGATGTTGGCTGCGCTTTCGATCTGTTCTTCGTTCTGAGTCAGCGATCAAGGTGCACGGCAGGCTCGAACGACACGGACGTGCCACGAACGTTATTGCTGAGCGAATTGAGAGACTTGATATTGGATTAGCCGTAGCCAGTAGAGACTTCCGTTAGGGATATTCGGAACTAACCAAGAGGTCGACCAAATGGCCGTTGGTCCTGCCAGCTTTCTATAAATGCTTCGGCCTTATAACAAGCTGCCATAAATGAACCATCAGCGTGATCGGCTGTTTCCTCAAGTAACCCTGTAACAGTTGCACTAGTTGAAGAACGTAATTCATCTTGACTTGTTTCTTCGGGCGCCCACCACGCCAAAGTAGGGCCTATGCCGCTGAGAAAGTCAGCTGCAACTGGCGTGTTGTTTTTGCGCAAGATAGCAAGCGCCTTAGATGAAACCGCTGCTGCTGACGTCGCGATGATCGGGGTTTGTTTGACGCCTTGGGCGCCATCTCCTGATATTGCCCCTGGTTTCGAACCAACGAAGATTGCATCTACATCCGACTTCCATACAGCCCAAGCTTTTTCGACCGACCCCAATTGTTCAACGCAGTTAGCACCGGCCTCTAGCCAAGCATCGGCCAGAGTGGCGCTATCGAAGTTGCCGGAAACGCAGCCTTTTGCGGTAGAGATCCTTTTGACATTTCCGCCTTGATTCTCTATTTCACGAGCTAGAGCGATGTCCGCCTGGTTGAAACCTTCGATGGCGGCGTCCCACTGCCCAGTGGGTTTTGCCAAGAAAGAGGCGCATGTGACGGCTCCTAAAGCAAGTAGCTCATCTTCGAATAGGACTCCGTCACGGTTGTCCCAAACTACGGGGTTTCGCTTGTCGTGACGGAGAACCGGATCCAGCGACTCCCGATTAAGTCTGAGGCCCGGACTAGTAAGGAATTGCTGAGATTCAAATTCGCTCGCTAACTCACTGGCTAATGCGCTTACCGCACTATCCGTATCTTCCGGGTCGACCTTGAGGCCGATGGTGGCTCCGCTTTTACGTTGCTCTGCCAGCGCGAAGACATAGGTCTGATGGCGGACCAACATTTCGGCGTTACCAGGCGCAAGCTTGGCTCCGAGCCGACTAGGCCCGACGTAAGTTTCTGCGTCGGGTAAGTCGTAAATGACGAAACCTTTGACGGATTCAAGTTGCTTAGTTTCCACAGTTAAATTGTGCCACTTACGTCAAGTAATGAACACCGACTCCGCCTAAAGTCTGCGCGGCTAGTACCGGCTCGTAGTGGAAGCTGTCCGTGAAAGAGGAAGTCGATGCGATTCTCCGAAGCAATGATGATGGAAGAACAGGCCGATGGGCAGCTAGTGGCCAACTTTGATCGTTCATGGTGGGTCGTCAACGGACCTAATGGTGGCGTCATCGTGGCCCTCTTGGTTCGAGCGGCGCAGTATTACCTCGGTAACGAGCGCTGTGTTCGAACTGTTACCACCCATTTCTTGGCTGCTCCGACGGAAGGCGCGGTTGAAATACAAGTAACCGTTGAGCGAGAAGGAAGAATTGCAGCCTTCGCGACGGTACGAATGACTCAAGAGGGCCGTCAGATAGCAACAGCATTAGTAGCGACCGCTGAGATGGAGATAGTTTCACATGAGTGGGAGCAACGAAATTTCCCCGACCTGCCCGCCATAGATGAGACCTGGGTTATGGCAAGCAAGTTGCCTGACGTTCCGTTGCGGAGATGTTGGGAGCAACGTTGGGGTTTGGGAGTGCCGGGAGTTCCTCAGACTTCAACCATTCCTGGCGGTTACGAAGCTGGGGGGTGGGTCCGACTATCTGAACCCGAACCATACGATGAAGCCCTTTTGGCGGCGATGTCTGATTCCTGGGTTCCAGCAGTCATGGTGCATTCTGGCCACGCTGTACACACGCCTACTTTGGAGCTAACAGTTCAATTTCGGACTGACCCGAGAAATATTGATCTGAGCAGTGAGAGTTATTGTGCCGCTGTTTTTAGGCAGTTGTCTGGCAGTGAGGGATTCATAGACGAAACAGGTGAGATCTGGTCAGCGGATGGTCAACTATTGGTTCTTTCTCGTCAAATTGGCGTTGTGTTGCCGCGACCAGATGACACGATCGGTCAGTGGGAGTTTGTTCGCTCTTAGTTTCTTGATGATTCGTGCGTTAGCGTCCGAGACGTGATCCGATGGTTGATTCCCGCCTTGCTTGTACCCATGGTGATAGCAGGGGCTTGCCGTGGTGGCCAAAGTGATTCATCGGCGGAACACGTGGGTGAAACAATCACTGAATCAGTTGTTTCTGGGAAGGCCCTGGACCCCTTCGAATTAACTGAATCTGATCCGGCGGTTGGCCGACTAGCTCCGTCAGCGTTCGGAGTGGACCTGTTGACAGGGAAAACGGTTCAAATCACTCCTGTCGGTCGTCCACTGGTTGTCGCGTTCTTCGCCCACTGGTGTCCGCACTGTCAGCGTGAGGTGGCCACTATTACCGAATGGTTAATGGCAAATAAATTGCCGACAAACGTTGATTTGATTGCAGTATCGACTTTCGAAGCTCCTGAACGTGGGAATCATCCTCCCGAAAAATGGTTGAGTGAGCAGGGTTGGAAACATCCGGTTGTTGCTGACTCGTCGTCCCAAGCAATCGCAAATGCGTTCGGCGCGATGTCAGTGCCTTATTTCGTATTCTTAGAGGCCGATGGAACAGTTGCATTTCGAATGAGCGGGAACCTAGGTCCTCAGCAACTTTCGGATGCAATGAAACGCCTAGCAGGAACTTCGATTTAATCAATTAAACATCTAAACGAAAAGGAGGACCGTCTAGGGGTCCCCTAGGTGCCACCCTAGGGCTATGCCTGTTCTCCCTACCTCCCAGCGACCCTGGGGTCGCGGACACAGGGAAGGTCAGCGTTTTCGAGTTCGACGAACCGCTCGAGTGCGCGACTTACTTGGACCTGACAACGTTGGCATCCGCCAAAGTCTTGTTGCATTGGGATTCAGTAGCCTCACAGCAGTCGTCGCCGGGGGATTGTTAGCTGCGATGACAGGAACTCTTGAGCGGTATCCCGGACTGCTTGTTTTAGTTCCAGCAGCAATTGGTATGCGGGGGAACATATTTGGTGCCTTGGGCAGTCGGTTAGCAACGTCCATTCATGCCGGTACCTTCCGAATGTCTCGCCGACCTGAAACCTTGGTCATGCAAAATGTGCTGGCCTGCGGAATTCTGTCGCTCGTAACAGCTGTCGCGCTAGCAATTCTGACCAAATTGCTGTCGCCGATTTTTGGACTTGATTCGGTGGTAACTGTTGCTGACCTGTTAGTTCTATCTAGCGTTGGGGCCTTACTTTCCTTCGTGGTTCTTATAGCGGTGACCCTCGTTTTGGCAGCTAGATCAGCGCAACGTGGCTGGGATCTAGATGATGTGAATGCCCCATTGGTGTCGGCAGTGGGGGACGTAGTGACACTGCCGGCGTTGCTTGTTGCGAGTCTGCTATTGGAAATAGATGCGCTAACAACAGTTCTTGCTATTGCGGTACTTGTAGTAGCTGCCCTGAGTCTTTGGTGGGTCCGACGCACGGCGTTCACGCTCTTACGACAAGTCTTGGTTGAGTCCCTGCCGATTTTGTTGGCTACGGGAATATTGTTGGTGATAGCGGGAGTGGTGATTGAGCACGAACTAGCGGCTTTTGCTGCCAATAGAGCGATGCTCATTTTAGTCCCGGCATGCCTCGCGACTGCCGGCGCAATTGGTGGCATTCTTTCGGGCCGGCTTTCGTCCAAGTTTCACCTAGGCGTCATTGAGCCAACAGCAATTCCTGGCCGACCTGCCCGCAGGGACTTGGTCGCCGGTCTGGCCTTTGCTTTGCCCGTCCTTGTCCTCAATGGTTTCTTGGCGCAACTAGCAAGTTCTTTGTTCGGTTTTGAATCCCCAGGTATGGCTTCGCTCGTTTGGATCTCAACTATTGGCGGATTGATTGCCACCTTAATTGCCGGCGCCATCGGATATTACGGAACTGCTCTAGCTGTTCGAGCCGGAGTAGACCCAGACACATACGGAATACCGCTTGTAACCAGCTCAGTTGACCTCGGAGGCGCTGCAGCACTGGTTCTTACGATTGGTTGGATGGGTTTGTCATGAATAGTTCGGTAGGTCAATCAGGGAGAGGTCTTGTGCCCCATCAACTTAATTTTGTTCCTGCACCTTGTTGTTATTGCCTAGCCTGTGAGATACGTCATGGATGACAAACCAAGGAATCTTAAAACTCTTCTGGCCGAGTCGAAAGACGCCTCGGAGTTAATGGTCGACCTTGCCTACGCGGCGCTGTATTTCGACGATGAAGGCATGGCCGAAGCTGTTCTCGGCCTTGAGGAGGAAATGTCTGATCTTGTGCACGAGATGCGGTCTCTAGCGATGCTCGCTGTTCGTCATCCACGGGAGGTGGACGGTATGAGTTCCGTTCTGCAAGTGGTGTCCTCAATTGAACAGATAGCAAATGCGGCGGTCGACATCGGCAAGATTGTTTTAAGGAACATTGGTATCCCGCGCGCCTTAGTGGTTGACCTAGCAGAGGCGGCGGAAGTTTCACATCGGCTTGTGGTGGCGGAGGGAAGCCACCTGGCGAATCGCCCCCTTTCCGATATGGAATTACCCGTCGTTGTAGGAATGCGGGTGGTCGCGATACAACGAGGAAGACGTTGGCTTACAGATGTAGGTGGTGACGAGGTTGTTGAGGCCGGTGATGCGTTATTTATGAGAGGCGAACCTGCTGGCATTGTTCGACTTCGAGAATTGGCTGCAGCGCAGCCATGGGTACCTCCGGAAGCCGACACTTCAAATCTTCTGACGGACCTTGATCGAGCCGTGGACACGCTTGTCGAAATGAAAAATATTTCAGAAACTGCCATTGGTTTGGCCTATTCGGCCCTAGTGCTGCAGGACCTGTCGCTAGCTAGAGAAGTACGTGCTCTAGAGGAACGCTTAGATGAGATGAAGGTTTCTTTGCAGACCTGGGTCCTTCGAGCGGCGGCCGACGATGTTGACCCATCGCAGCTTCGAGGCTTACTTCACCTAGCTGAAGCAGCTGAAGATATTGGCGATCAAGCGCTGCAAATAGTTTCTTTAGTTCTTGACCAAGAAGACGTACATCCGGTGCTGGCACTTGCACTGGGTGACACCGACGACGTCGTCGTTCAGGTACCGGTTGCGCCAGGATCGAGTGCTGATGATGCAACGTTAGGATCGCTGGGACTAGCGGTTGATCCGGGTTACCACGTTCTCGCAGTGCGTCGAGCCTCTCGCTACATATACAACCCAAGAAAAACGGTGACTCTAAGAGCCGGCGATGAACTGCTTGCTTCTGGCCCTGAAGAAGGTAGAGAACGATTAGCTGCCTTGTGCGGTTACGCGATGGCCGTCGATGAAGAAACAGGGATGGTAGATCTCACACCTGCCAACTAAAATCAAGCTCCTTATATGCACGTCTGACGTGAACGGATTGCTAGCTTGGCTCTGATGTCGCTGTCG
>CEUZ01075675.1_pt1 | contig 22987 bp, 25 predicted proteins | sample 361511 | NCBI WGS metagenome assembly CEUZ01 (sample SAMEA2622822, study PRJEB7988) | marine metagenome | biome: marine biome (ENVO:00000447); feature: surface water layer (ENVO:00002042); material: "saline water (ENVO:00002010), including plankton (ENVO:xxxxxxxx)" | depth 5 m | reverse complement strand
TAAGCATTAATTGTAATTATATCAATGCTTGTTTCTCCTGGACTATCTGTAATTACATATCTCCAAAAATTAAGAGAAATTATAGTATCTATTAAAAAAATGGTGCTAAACAAAGGCAATTGATTAGAAAATCCTCTAATTAAAACAATAATTAAACCTATAGCTAAAGAAAAAAAAATAATTCCAATAATTTCACATAGTCCTGCCACTGCATGATTAAAAAAACCTATGTTATTTATAGCAAATTCATCTGTAAAAATTAATAACTGAGAGGAATAATAAAGCAAACTTAATATATTTAATAATATTAAAAAAATATCTGTTTTTTTTTTAATTTTAAACACTGCCTTTTTCTCTAAAATAATTTTTACGCATCTTTGTGGATGCTTCAGTAGTTCCATCGTGAAATGAATTAAACCACACATCACAAGGTGATTCAATTGTTCCATAATTACATTCAAAATATCTATGATGTAACTGATGGTGAAAATGCCCTAAATAAATTTTATTTTTTTTATTTATTAAGATTCTATCAAACCCGCAATGCCCTATTACTGCTCCCACTGTCATAATAATTAAGTGAAAAATAATATGAAGTGGATTCGATGGAATAACAAAATGTATCAATACTGAGCTAAAATAAAATAAATGTTCAACCGGATGCATAGAGATTCCAGACCATGGACCTGGATTAATATTTCTATGATGAATATGATGAAAAAGTTTATAAAAAATAGGAATATGCAGTAAACGATGCATAAAATAAAAATGAAAAGATTCCCATAAAATGATTAAAAAAAATAATAAACAAAACCAAAAAGGATTAGCATAAAAAGTGATTAATGGGGCTAAGCCGTTAGAGTATGACCATAAAAAAATAGACAAATAAAATGTCCAAAATGTTACTCCACTAAACAATGTCCAAAACATATTATCTAAAAGTTGGGAGTTGAAAATAAAAATTTTATTATTTGCGAATTCTCTTAAGTCATATTTAAAATCTTTTTTTTGTATTTTTAATTTATAAAAAAAAATATGTAAACCGCCTGCCACTAATAAGATAATAATCAAATTAATAAAATGTATTTGAACTATCCAGTTTAAATCAATATTTTGAAAATTTGATGAAGGAGAATAAATTAAATAAAAGGAAATAAGAGCAATAATTAAACAAAAAACTGTTTCTGATAACGGTGCCCACATAGTTAAATACCACTTTCCAATATTATTAAAAGACAGGGGCCATTTAAATAAAGGATTATTTTCTAGTGGTAAAGCGGGATGCCAATGCCATTCTTGTTTATCTTTTTTCATATTTACGTTCTAATCTTTTTGTATGAAGTATGGGTTCAGTATATCCTGAGGGTTGATTTATTCCATCAAAAATTAAATTTTTAACAGCATCTAATACAATAGAATCATTTTTACTGGCCATAGATATATACTTAGGGTCATTTTTATTTTGTTCATCAACAATTTTAACCATCTTTTTTAGAGCATTCATGATCTGGTCTTTGTTGATAACATTATGATGAAGCCAGTTAGTTAGTGCTTGAGATGAAATTCTACACGTGGCTCTATCTTCCATTAATCCTATATTGTTTATATCAGGTACTTTGGAACACCCGATGCCTTGATCAATCCATCTGACTACATATCCTAATATTCCTTGAACATTATTTTCTATTTCAAATAATATTTCCTCTTCAGATAAGTCCTGTCTATTTAATAAAGGTAGAGTAATAAGATCAAACAATGATTCTTTTTCTTTTTCTGCAAGAATTTTATTTTGAATACTTTTCACATCTACTTGATGATAATGCATTGCATGGAGTGTGGCAGCAGTAGGACTTGGTACCCATGCACAATTTGCTCCCGCAAGAGGATGATTGATTTTCTGTTTTATCATTTCTGCCATTAGATCTGGCATTGCCCACATTCCTTTTCCTATTTGAGCCTTTCCTTGCAACCCACATTGCAAACCAATTTCAACATTTCTTTTTTCATAGGCCTTAATCCATTTGGCATTTTTCATTTCTGCTTTTTTTAAAAAAGGTCCTGCCTCCATTGAAGTATGAATTTCATCACCAGTTCTATCAAGAAAACCCGTGTTAATAAACGCAACTCTTGATTTTGCAGCACGAATGCATTCTTTTAAATTAATGCTAGTTCTTCTTTCTTCATCCATGATTCCAATTTTGATAGTGTAAATTGGTATATTTAAAATTTCTTCTATTCTTTTCATAAGTTTGTCAGTAAATGATACTTCTTCAGGGCCATGCATTTTTGGTTTAACAATATATATTGAATCAAAGTTAGAATTTTTATTTCCTTCTTTTTTATTTAAATCATATAATGCAATTAATGAGGTTATCATTGCATCCATTATTCCTTCGCCAATTTCTTTTCCTTGGCTATCAAATATAGAGTTAATGGTCATTAAATGACCAACGTTTCTTATTAACATCAAAGATCTTCCTTTAAGATTTTTGATATTTCCATCAAAAGTTGTAAAATTAATATCGGATGTAAGTGAACGCTTAATTGTTTTACCATCTTTATTAAACTCTGTTTTTAAATCGCCCTTCATTAAACCCAGCCAATTACTATAGGCAAGAATTTTATCCTCTGTATCTACTGTTGCAACGCTATCTTCACAATCTAATATAGTTGATACTGCAGATTCAAAAAGAACATCGGATATATGTGCGCAATCATTTTTCCCAATTTCGCTATTCGCATTTATCATAACTCTTATATGAAGATTGTTTTTTATAAAAATTAATTCTTCAAGATTATAAGAAGAATTTAATTTATATCCCACTATTTGATTTTTATTTATAAGTTGGGTTTTTGTTTCATCTTTTAAAATAAAAAAAATTTGATCATCTTTTAATTCAAATTTTTCAACATCTTTCCACAATCCTTTAGTTAGCGAAAGGATTTTATCAAAATAAGATTTAACATAATCTATAACCTTTGCGCCTCTCTTGGCATCATATGAATTTGATTTAGGCAAATCTCCCAACACATCTGTTCCATAAACAGCGTCGTATAAACTTCCCCATCGTGCGTTTACTGCATTCAATGAATATCTTGCATTTGTTATAGGAACAACTAATTGAGGACCTGATATATCTGCAATTTCTGGATCTGTGTTGGTGGTATCAATTTTAAATTCTGAACCTTCTTCAACTATATATCCTATATCATATAAAAAACTTTTATATTCACTTAAGTCTATTTCTCTACTAGTATGTTTTTTGTGCCATCTGCTAATTTTGTTTTGAAAAATCTCTCTTTGATCCAATAATTTTTTATTTAGAGGATTGAATAAATTAATTAAGTTAGAAAATTCTTCCCAAAATAAATCAGCATTAATGCTTAAATTTTTTAATACTTCATTGTTTATAAAATTTAATAAATTTTCATCAACTTCTATGTTGAAAATTTTTTTCTTTTTTTGCATATAAAAATATGTTTTTATAATAAATTATATAATTTTAGGGCTTATAATGCAGAAGATATATACTGACAAATGTTTTAAAACTAAAATTTATATATGAATATTAGTAAGAAAGATTTAGTAAATTTATGTTATAGAGGATAACGATGAATACTTTTGATGAAAGAAAAAAAGGATTTGAAGCAAAATATCTTCAAGATCAAGAAGCTCAATTTAAAGTTAGAGCAATAAGAAATAAATTAGTTGGTCAATGGGCTGCTACGTTAATTAAGCCAAATAATGAAAATGAATATATATCAGAAGTTAGATTAGCAGATTTAGAAAAACCTGGAGATGATGATATCATCGATAAACTTTTCGAGGATTTTAATTTGAAAAATTTAAATATAGACAAAAATGAAATCAAAAATAAAATCGAAGAATGCGAAATAAAGGCTATTGAGGAATTTCAAAAAAGAAATAAACAGGATTGAAAATGGTTGATACTCAAACTATTGATTTGAAAGTTTGTGGAATTACTTCCTCAAACTCGATTATTACAGCTGCTAATAATAATATCAAATCTCTTGGATTTGCTAGCAATAATCTGCTTGGACCAAATACATGTGACGATGATTTAATAAAAAATTTAATTGAGGAATGCGATGAATATAAAATTGAATCTGTTCTTCTTTCACGTTATCAATCAGCATTGGAATTAGTTAAACAAATTGATTACACAAAACCAAAAATAATATCATGTTCATATTTTTTTGAAAAAAGCGATTTCAAATATTTAAAAAATATATTTAAAAAATTAAAAATTGGCATTGCTGCCAATCCAGAAAATTTTGATAATAATTATTTTCAATCTATTTCATCTATCATTGATATCTTTTACTATGATTTAAATATTTACGAGGAAACAAAAATAAAAACTTTTTCAATTTATGATTGTTTAGATCAAATTAGATTTTTGAAAAAATTAAAAAAACCAATATATATTGGTGGAGGAATCAATCATAAAAATGCTAAATTAGTAATTGATAACGTTCATCCTAATGGATTAGACGTTTCTAGAAGTTTAAAAGATAAATATAATAATATAAGTGAATTTAAACTTAAAAAATTAATTCACTCCCTTTCTGCTTTTTAATTATTTTAAAAATATATTTTTTTTTAAGCTGACTAATTAAATGTTTTGTTGTCTTTTTTATTATAGGATGAATATAAAAAGGTATAATTTCGCAAATAGGATATAATACAAAGTCTCTTAAATGGGCTCTTGGGTGAGGAATTATTAATGAATCTTTTCTTATAACAAACTTATTGTAATAAATTATATCCAAATCGATACGCCTAGGCCCATTAGAAATTAATTTATTTTTTTTTAACCTTTTCTCTATTAATTGGAGTTTTGCGATTAATTCGTTAGGATTTATATTAGTATATAACTCAATTGCTACATTGTAAAAAAAATTTTGATTTTTAAATCCATATGGTTTTGATAAATATATTGAACTGCAATTATTAATTATTCCTAATTTATTTAATTCAAAAAAAGATTGATTAAAATTATTTTTCCAATTTCCCATATTAGTGCCTAGGGAAATATAAACTTTATTCTGATACACTTATAGAATCACAATCGTATTTTTTTGCAACTTCTGGTTTAGCGATTTCCAAAATAATATAACTGAGTTGAAAGTTTTTTTTTAATTCTTTTTTCGATTCTATAATTAATTTTTCTAGTGTTTTGTATTGAGATTTTTGAATATAATCTCTTAAATATTTTATTATTTTAGAATAATCTTTTAAAAATTCGATATTATCAATTTTTTTCTTATCTAATAAATTATATTTGAAACTTAGGGTCACATATAGAGCTTGAGTTTTTTTTCTTTCTTTTTTTGAGACTCCAATTTTTGCTTTAATTTTTATATTTTTAATTTTTACTTTAAACATTTTATTTTATTGTATATTTTTATCGCCTGTTGTGTTTCATAAACATCGTGAACTCTAAATATATCCACGCCTTTATTTAAACAATATAAAACAGATGCCAAAGATCCGCCAATTCTATTTTCTACTGATGAACCATCAATTTTATGAATCCAGCTTTTTCTTGACGATCCAATCATAACGCCGCAATTTTGTAATTTAAATTGATCAATTTTACTTAAAATATTTAAATTCTGTTTTAAATTTTTTCCGAAACCTATGCCGGGATCAAGCCATATTTTTTTATGAGATATTTTTAGTTTATCAGCCGATTTAAGTTTATTTATGAAATATTTTTTGATATCTTGAATAACATTATTATAAGATTTTGTTTTTTTTTGCATTATTTTTGGTGCTGCAGGAGTATGCATTAATACTAAACCACTATGATATTTCTTAGCAAGATAAAATAAATCTTCATTACCTCCAAAAATATCATTAATAATATGAGCTCCCTTTTTTAACACAAATTCCTGAGTTTCAATTTTATTAGTATCAATTGAAATTATAAATTTATTTTTGGGTAAAACCTTCAATACTGGTTCTAATCTTTTTATTTCTTCATTGTATGAAATAGGTTCGCTTCCTGGCCGCGTGCTTTCAGCTCCAATATCTATTATTGATGCTCCTTGCTTTACCATTAATTTAATATTTTTTAGCGCATCAATTTTTTTAAAATTTATTCCTCCATCGCTGAACGAATTTTGGGTAATATTGCAAATGCCCATTATTAATGGGTATTTAAAATAAAAATTTGATTTATTAAGTTTCAATTTATTAGTTTATCTTTCTATGTTTGAATTATATAGTTCTTGTAATTCTTTATAAATAACATGCCCCTTATTCTTCCATCTTAGTTGTGGAATATTATTTAAAGCTACAACTCCCTTGCCTGATCCAACTAGCAAAATTTCATCAAATTCATTGATTTTCTGCAAATAAATATTGGTTTTCATTATTTTTCTTTTGGTATGCTTTATTATAAATTTCAGGGTAATTCCAAAATAATAATTTTTTTTAGGAAGGTATAATTTTTTATTTTTTACGAAAATTAAATTAGTAGTTGCACCTTCTAAAATTAAATTATTTTTATATAAAATTATTTCTTCAGATTTTAGACTTAAAGGTTTCAAAAATTGAAAAATTTTTTTATAATTTAAATTCTTAATTGTAGGTTGTGTTCTTTGATAATTCATTAGCAATCCTTTAAAAAATTTATTTGGATTTACTCTTTTACGAAGATCAATAGATATAATTTTATTATTAACTGCTATTCTTAATAAATGATTATAATTTATATTGTTTTTAAATTTATTTTTAACAAGTATTTCAAATTTTTTTTGAGTAAATGCGAAATTTATATTAAGTTTTTTTAATGAATTATTTAAATTTCTTAGATGTTCTTTTAGATGAATAAAATTTGCAGTAGAGCCTGTTAATCTAATAGTTGTAAATACTCCTTTGGTGTTCCATAAATGATTAAAAGGAATTTCTTTTAAGTCTTTATGCTGATATGATTTTTTTAATAAGTTGTTTGCCATTATTAGTTAAAAAAGAATCTGGATGAAATTGAAAACCAAATATTTTATTTTTATGATCTTCAATAGCCATAGCAACTTTAGTATTTGCGCATCTCATAGTAATATTCATTTCCTTAGAATAAAAAGGCTCTTTTAATTTTAAAGAATGGTATCTTCCAACTGTTAATTTTTTTGTATGTTTGAATAACAAACTATCTTTAGAAATATTAATTTTGGATTGAAAGCCATGATAAATGTTTTTTTGTTCAGTAATGATACCGTTTTCATTAAATAAAATTAATTGGAAACCTAGGCATATTCCTAACAACTTTTTCTTTCCCTTTAATTGTTTATAAATAATATTAGATTCTGGGTAATTTTTAGGCTCTCCAGGACCGGGTGAGAATACGACCATGCTCGATTTTTTTAAGTTACTATTATTAATCTTAAAATAATTTGATACATAGACTTCATCAAAATTTTCAAGAAGATGCGCTAAATTATATGTGAAAGAGTCTTGATGATCAATTAGGTAAATCATTCTTTAAATATATCCAATAGTGATTTAGCTTTAATATGATTCTCTTCATATTCCTTTTTAGCCTTACTACCTAAAATAATTCCACTAGCAACAGATATTTCATTTATGCCTTTGTAGTTTAATAACGATCTAATAATTATATTAAAACGCATGTCATAATTTGACTTTATATAACCAAAACTGCCTGTAAATATATTACGACTATCTTTTTCTAAATGATTTAATAAATTTAGAGTATTGATTTTTGGACATCCAATAACAGATCCTCCTGGCATCATAGCTTTAATAATATCTATAGTTTTTATTTTTTCTTTTAATTTTCCATTAATTTTGGATACATAATGATATAAGTCCTTGTATTCTTCAACATATTTTAACTTAGAAATTTTTACAGTTCCACTTTTACATATTTTAGATAAGTCATTTCTCTCCATATCAACGATCATATTATGTTCTTTATTTTCTTTAATATTTTTTTTAAAAAACATTTTTGCTTTTCTTTTTGAAAGATGGGAAGATTTTTTTAGAGTACCCGCTATTGGTTTAGTAAATATTTTTTGTTTATGTTTATAAAATAAAGTTTCCGGTGAACAACTTACTATTGAAAAATTTTTGTCTCTAATTAAAAAAGATTCTGGTGAACTATTCACTTCCATTAGTTTCCAAAAATATTTAACAGAATCGATTTTAGATTTATTTCTGTACTTTTGACAAATCTTAATTTGATAAGTTTCGCCCTTTTTAATTTTTTTTGTAAATTTTCTGAATATAGTAGAATATTGATTTAAGGATATATTGACATTAAATTTATTTTCATAATAAAATTTTTTATGGGTTTTTTTTAAATTTTTTAAGGATTTAAAATTTGGTACAAGGCTTTTAATAAAAATTTTTTTATTCATTTTAATTACAGTTTGTGGTTTATAAAATATACTCTTTGAAAGGCTATTATTTTTTTGTTTAGGAATTTTTATACCAATTAATTCGCAGCAAGTTTGATATCCAAAGAAACCTATATATCCATCAAAAAACTTATTTCTTAATTTTCTTGGAGAAAATATTTTTTTTATAAAAGTATTTATATTAGATTTAGTGACTATTTTTTTATCTGAAAAATCAGTATAAATATAATAGCCCTGATTTGCCTTATATATAATTAAAGGCTTGTCAGATTCAAACAAACTAATTAAATACTCTTTATTATTCAACAAAAACAATTATTATAGTTTGCGTTCAAAGAAGAAAAGGTATTTTTAATGAAATTAATTTTATTTTTTATTTTTTTTCTTTTGTTATCCTATAAATCTTTTGGACATGGTACTATTATAATTGCAGATGTGGAACATGACGAAGGCTATATTGATGTTAAAATATATACAGATAAAGAAAGCTTCTTGAATGAAGAATTAGCAGCAGAAACTGTAAGAAAAAAGGCAACTCAAGGAGAAACGATTATACCTTTAAACAATCTTCATGAAGGCAATATTGCAGTGGTGGTTTATCACGATGAAGATAGTGATGGAAAACTTAAAACTGGTTTTTTCTGGCGACCAAAAGAAGGTTTTGCATTTAGTAATAATTATATGCCAAAAGGACCCCCTAAATTTAAAAAAGCGTTAATTAGCCTTGAACATGGGGTCCCAATAACTATTAAATTAAATTATTAACCTTTTTTTCTTAAAGTTGATCTACCGCCATCAACATGAATGACTTGACCCGTTATCCAATTATTGCTTGAGCCAAGCAAAAAAGCAGAAATTTTTCCATAATCATTTGCATTGCCTAGTTTTGGAATTGGATGCATATTTTCTATAGCTTTTTTTATATTATCATTTGATAATATTTTTTTTGACATATTGGATTCAGTTAAGCTAGGAGCAATACAATTTACTCTTATCTCAGGTGCCAATTCAGCAGCAAGTGATAGGGTTAATCCTTCAATTGATCCTTTTGCCGTAGAAACTATACTATGATTGATAAATCCTTGCTTAACAGCAATTGTAGAAAACAATAATATCGAACCGTTATTTTTTTTTAAAGTATTTTGTAATGATTGTATTGATAGGATCGCACCAATTGTATTTAATTTAAAGCTTTCAATATAATCATTTTCATTTGCCAACGATAAAGGTTTTAAATTTATTGAGCCAACGCAATAAGCTAATCCAAAAATATCATCTGCACAATTCTTTAAACAGTTTATTAGTTTTGTACTATTAGTTACATCTACTACCTCATAAGAGCATTTAAGCTCACTAGATACACTTTTTAACGATGTTATGTTTCTGCCAACTAAATGTGGTTCAAAGCCCTCATTTTTAATTTCTCTTGCTATGGAAGAACCAATTGTTCCTGACCCTCCTATAATTACAATTTTTTTCTTAACCATTATTAATTAAATTTTTTTGAACTATTATTTATTTCTAACCAAATCCATTTATTTTGATTTTGAATTGAAACAAAAGACGATTTATAAAAAAATTTAATGATCTTCTTGATCATTGATTGCCACTTTCCAAATAATTAAGCCAAATAGAATTTTATTAATAAAATCTGCTAAATTATAAGTGAAATTGAGAAAGTCTATATTTATAGTCCCTAGCCCTATCATCGGAGTTAGCAATCCAAAAATATATCCTATAGGATAAATTGACCATCCAAAAACAACTATTATTCTTAATGCTCCAAAAGCTTTTTTAATTGAATTTTTTTTCGTAGCAGCTACACTTGATTCTCCTCTAAATATTTCAAAAATAATATATATCCATCCAGCCATTCCAATTACAAATCCTAATCCAGGAGATAACCACCCGGCTTCTCCAGCGTAACCTCCGAGCAGCATAATTATAGTTCCTATCAATAGCCTCCAAAAAACAGAGGATGAAACTGCTAATCCTGCTGCAACAATAATTAAATAAAACTCTATCATTTGTAGTGGAACGGTAAGTAACCAATCAATATAACGATAAACTATTGGTGATTTTCCAGTTGCTAACCAATATTCTCTCATGTAATAATAATGTACAGCCGCTATTAGAGTAACAAGTCCAACAACAAGCATTGATGTTCTCCAAGAGGATTTTACGTGCATACCTTCATATAAGAAAAAAACTGTAGACGCGACCATGGCAATAGAGACTAACCAAAAAGAGACCCCGACTAAATCAGATGCTAATAAAAATTTTTCCATTTATAAATTTTGATACTTTTAAATGTAACTAATGAGCAATTTGTTTTTTACAAGAATGTAAAAAATTAAACTGTTAAAAAAAAATTGAAAATAAAGAAATATAATGGCTAAAAACATAGGTTATCTAAAATACAGATACCTGCATTGCAAATTTTGCATATCTTTTAACATTGCATATTTTGAATAAAATTCTAGATTAGAATCATTATAATCTATAAGAAACAAAAAAATTCTTTTTGAGCAGTATAAATATTTTATGAATAACGAGTCATTGCTAAAAAAAAACGAGGAAAATGAGTTAATTAAAAACTGGCAAGTTAATAAGGATAAAAAATCTCTTAATAGAATATTAGGTGCATACAAAAGGCTCGTCAATTCTATAGTAAAAAAGTATTTGAGTTATGGCATTCCAAAAGAAGATTTAATGCATGAAGGGTTAATGGGTATAATTATCGCGTTAAGGAAATATGATATTGCAAAAGGTTATAGATTATCAACATATGCAAGATGGTGGATCAGAGCTTCTATACAAAACTATATTATAAAAAACTGGTCTATAGTAAAAAATAGTTCAACTGCTTCTTATAGGGCATTATTTTTTAATTTAAATAAACTAAAAAAATTAATCAATTATCAATCTTTTGATTATATGGGAGAAAATGAATTAAAAGAAATTTCTAAAATTTTAAAATTAAAATCTCTTGAAGTTCAGAATATGGAATCTAGATTAACTATGGGTGATCAATCTTTAAACCAAACGATAGATGATGAAAATAATACCGATTTATTATCAATGCTTAAAGATGACTCGCCAACACAAGATAAAATTTTTGAAAAAAAGAACGACGATAAATTAAAAAATGTATGGTTAACTATGGCGCTAGATCACTTGAAAGACAGAGAGAGAATTATTATTCAAAGTAGAAAATTAGAAGAAAAAGCTAAGACATTTGAAGAGTTAGGAAAAAAATTACAAATAAGTAAGGAGAGAGTAAGGCAAATAGAAGTTCAGGCTTTAAAAAAACTTAAAAATAATATTTTAGAAATTTCCAAACAACCGAAAAATTTTTTTATTAGCTAATTAATAAGTGATAACAAAAACAGATTTTTATAAATTATTTAAACCAGATTTATCGCCAAAACAAATGTTAGAATATGGAGTTTTCGGCGGTTCATATCTAGGAAATACTATTGATGAATATCCAAAATCTTGGTTGAAAAATGCAAAAATTAGTAAAACCTTTGACGTTAATTTAAATTATTTTCAGATTAGGGCGGGGCTTAGCTTACAAGAATGGAAAAAAAAAGATTGGATAATGAAAGAAGATCCTCGAGGCTGGTTTCAATGGTATTGCAGATACTCTATGGGTAGAAGAATCCCTGAAATTGATAAAATTCAAATTTCTCGCTGGAGGGCTTTCGGACCTAGACATATTGGTGGAATCAAAAAAAACTGCCCAAAAAAATTCTTTAGCTGCCGCAAAAAACAAAGGCAGGCTTTGCTTCAATGGGCTTATAATCCCTTTTTTTAATTTTAAAGTTCAAAACACCTTTTAGGATAATATAAAGTAAAATTTAATTACAATAAAAATGCTTAAAATTTATAACACACTAGGAAATTATAAAGAGGAGTTTGTTCCTATTGATTCTTCAAACATAAGAATCTATGCGTGTGGGCCAACTGTTTACAATTATGCTCATATTGGAAATGCGCGAATGGCAGTAGCTAATGATTTATTAGTCAGATTATTGCGTACCATTTATCCAAAAGTAACTTATGTATCTAACATCACAGACATAGATGATAAAATAATTGAAACATCGGCAAAAAAAAATATTCCATTTAAAGATTTAACTAGAAAGTTTGAAAAAATTTATAATGAAGACATGTTAAGTTTAGGAGTATTGCCTCCAGATATTCAACCTCGTGCTACAGATCATATTAATGAAATGATTGAGCTTACAAAAAAACTTATAAAAAACAATCATGCTTATATAAAAGAAGATCATGTGCTGTTTCATGTTCCTTCATTCAAAAAATATGGGTGTTTGTCAAAAAGAAATAGGGAAGAACAAATATTAGGCAGTCGTGTTGAGATTGCTCCATTTAAAAAAGATCCTGCAGATTTTGTTTTGTGGAAACCAAGCTCTAATAATGTTCCTGGATGGCAATCACCGTGGGGTTTTGGAAGGCCCGGTTGGCATTTAGAATGTTCTGCTATGTCAGAAAAAACCTTGGGACTTCCATTTGATATACATAGTGGGGGGATGGATTTAACATTTCCTCATCATGAAAATGAAATTGCTCAATCGTGTGGAGCTTATAATAAGACTAATGATCCAAAATCATTTGCAAAATATTGGTTCCATAATGGATTTGTTATTGTTGAAGGTGAAAAAATGTCAAAATCCATCGGTAATATTAAATTAGTTCATGATTTAATTAATAATTTTTCAGGAGAAGTGCTAAGACTAACTCTTTTGTCTTCTCATTATAGGCAGCCCTTAAATTGGACAGTAGATTCAATTAATCAAAGTAAGAATATGTTAACTAGGCTTTATCGTGAATTAAAAGATTTAGATGATATTGATATTAATAATTCAGATTATAAAGTTCCAGACAATATCATGGCAGCCTTATGTGATGATTTAAATACACCAAAAGCTCTTGCTGAGTTGAATTTATTAGCCAATAAAATATCTTCGTCAAGCGCTAGTGAAAAAATTATAATTAAAGGTGAAATTTTAGCAATTGGAAAATTAATAGGAATTCTTCAGGATAATCCTAAAAAATGGCTAGGGTATGGGCATTCAGAAGGTTTGGACAACGATACTATAGAAGGGTTGATAAAAAATCGCAATGAGGCTAGACGCAACAAGAATTTTACTTTAGCTGACTCAATTCGTGATGAATTAAAAAGTAAAGGAATAGAAATTGAAGATACAAAAAATGGAACTATCTGGCGAAGTGAAATATAGGTCACATAAGGGTAAACTATGACATCTAATCTTGATAATAAAAAGAATCTTGAAATAATTCGTCATGATTGTGCTCATGTTTTAGCAGAAGCAGTACAAAGTTTATATCCTGATACATTGGTAAGTATTGGTCCAACAATTGAAAATGGTTTTTATTACGATTTTGAAAGAGAAAAACCTTTCACTTCTGAAGATTTAAATCATATTGAAAAAAAAATGTTCGAAATTATAGCAAGGGGTGACAAATTTAAAAAAGAAACATGGACGCGTAAAGAGGCTATTCAATATTTTTCAAAAAAAGGAGAAAAATATAAAGTTGAGTTAATTAATGACATATCTGAATCAGAAGAAATTACAATTTACAAACAAGGGGCCTGGTTAGATCTTTGTAGAGGTCCTCATGGAGAATCTACTAGAGATATTGGCGATGGCTTTAAATTAACAAAGGTTGCAGGTGCATACTGGAGAGGTGATTCAAGCAATAAAATGTTAACTCGTATTTATGGAACGGCCTGGAAAAATAAAAAAGAACTTAAGAATTATTTAATTCAATTAGAAGAAGCAGAAAAACGTGATCATAGAAAAATAGGAAAAGAAATGAATCTTTTTCATTTTCAAGAAGAAGCTCCGGGAGCTGTTTTTTGGCATCCTAAGGGTTGGTATTTATTTCAATCTCTTATTAATTATATGCGCAAACGACAAGAAAATGCTGATTATGTAGAAACAAATACTCCTGATTTGCTTGATCGATCATTATGGGAAACCTCAGGACATTGGGAAAAGTTTGGTGAAAATATGTTTACTACTGAAGCAAAAGAAGATCGAGTGTTTGCAATTAAGCCCATGAATTGTCCTGGTGCTGTAGAAGTTTATAAACAAGGGCTTAAAAGTTATCGCGATCTTCCTCTCAGAATGGCAGAATTTGGAAAAGTTCATCGATACGAACCTTCGGGAGCATTGCATGGTTTAATGCGAGTACGTGCATTCACTCAAGATGATGCACATATCTTTTGTACTGAGGATCAAATAACGAGCGAAAGCAAAATTGTTTGTGATTTAATTTTAAGTATTTATAAAGATTTTGGTTTTGAGAATGTTAGAATTAAATATTCTGACCGTCCTGAAAAAAGAGTTGGAACAGATGAAATTTGGGATAAAGCGGAAAAAGCGCTAATAAATGCTATGGAAAGTACTAATCTTGATTATACACATAATCCAGGAGAAGGGGCTTTTTATGGTCCTAAGTTGGAGTTTGTGCTTAGAGATGCCATCGGTAGAGATTGGCAGTGTGGAACTTTACAGGTAGATCTAAATCTTCCAGGAAGATTAAATGCAAATTATGTAGGCGAAGATGGGCAAAAGAAAATACCAGTCATGCTTCATCGAGCTTTGTTTGGATCTCTAGAAAGATTTGCTGGAATACTTATCGAACACTACGCTGGGCATTTACCTTTTTGGTTATCTCCATTACAAATTATTATAGCCACAATAACTTCGGATACAAATAGTTATGCAGAAAATATTTATAATAAATTTAGAGAAAAAGGCTTTAGAATTGAGAAAGATTTGCGTAATGAAAAAATAGGTTATAAAATACGAGAACATAGTACTGCGAAAGTTCCTATAATAATAGTAGTTGGGAAAAAAGAAGCTGAAAATCAGACTTTATCATTGAGAAAGTTAGGAAATAATAAAACCGAGACATTTAAAATAGATGATATTTTAGAGCAGTTACTTAAAGAAAAAATGTCTCCAATTGATATAAATTAAAATGATAAAAGATTTATTCAAAAAAAGAAAAAGTATTGAGCAAGTTGAAGAGTCAAAAGAACTGGCTCCTAAATTTAATGAAGATGGTTTAATTCCAGTTGTAACTACTGACTTTAAGTCAGGAGAGGTTTTAATGCAAGGTTACATGAATAAAGAAGCTTTTTATAAAACGATAACACTGGGAGAGGCAGTTTATTATTCAAGAAGTAGAAAATCTTTATGGCATAAAGGCAAAACCAGTGGATATGTACAAACAATAAAAGAAATAAGAATTGATGATGATCAAGACTGTGTTTGGTTAAAGGTTGATCTAAATGGCGGAGCAAGTTGTCACGTTGGTTATAAGTCATGTTTTTACAGAAGCATTCCTTTTGGGAAAAATAGTGCTGATTCAGGTGTTGTTTTAGAATTTAAGGAAAAAGAAAAAGTTTTTGATCCAAAAAAAGTATATAAAGACTCACCTAATCCGACAAAATTATAAATTATTAACAGTTTAATTTAGTGACAAACAAAAAAAAAATTATTTTTTTAGCATCTTATCCTAAATCGGGAAATACTTGGCTAAGAAGTATAATTAGTTCACTTATCTATAACCAAGGTAATTTTCATTTTGATGATTTACAAAAAATTATACTTTTTTCTCAAATAGCTAATTTTAATAATTTAAAAAATCCTAGTTTTGATTCTAAGGGCAATTTAGACTTTAATTGGCTATCTAATAATTGGATAAATGCCCAAAAAAATATAAATTTAAAAAAGAAGGAAGTTGTATTTTTTAAAACTCATAGCGTTAGGGGTATTATAAATAATAATTTTTTTACTGATGAATCTGTTTGTCTTGCTTTTATATACATAATAAGAGATCCAAGAGATGTAGTAGTTTCTTTAAGCAATCACATGGGTGAAAATATACCTGATTCATTAAATAAGGTTTTATTTGAAAAAAACAGAATGACATCATTTCAGAAAGTAAATGAACTTATTTCTACTTGGAAAAACAATATTGACTCTTGGATGGAATTTAAAAAAGTGCCAAGATTAATTTTAAAATATGAAGATATGATTAATGATGTTGATAAAGGTATTTCTACTATAGTAAACTTTCTAAATACCGTAACAAGCCTGGATATAAAAACTGATAATAAATTCTTAGAGTCAGTAAAGGACTCAACAAGTTTTAATAATTTACAATCTTTAGAAAATAAATATAAATTTAAAGAAGCTACTATTAATACAAAATTCTTTAGAAAAGGGGTTGTGGGTGAATGGAGACAAGTTTTAACTCAAAAACAAGTAAAACAAATAGAAGAAGAATTGACAATACCTATGAAACAATTAGCCTATTTATAACAATATATTTGCAAAAATGAATTTACATTTATATGGAAAAAAGTAAGAGAAACAATTATTAACTGCTTTTAAGTCAATGTTGAAAAAAAACAAATTTTTAAATTTTATTGAAAGATCAAGTCTTCCTACAGATATTGCTACTTTTGATGTTCATGCGTTTACAGAAATTAGTAGTAATAAAGATCATTTAGCTGTCACGATTGGAAATCTTAATTTATCTCCTGTATTAGCTAGAATACATTCACAGTGTATAACAGGTGAATCCTTTTTTAGCATGAGATGTGATTGTCGTTTTCAGTTAACTGAATCATTAAAGCAAATTGCTAATAATGGTTCAGGTGTAATATTCTATCTTCAACAAGAAGGCAGGGGCATAGGGTTATCAAATAAAATAAAAGCCTATAAATTACAAGATGGTGGTATGGACACTGTAGAAGCAAATCATCAATTAGGCTTTCAAGAAGATGAAAGAAGCTATGAAATAGTTGCTTCAATGGCAGAACATTTAAAAATTAAATCAGTAGATTTAATGACCAATAATCCTAGTAAGATTAACGCACTAGAAAATATGGGTTTAAAAGTTAATAAAAGACTACCTATTCTTGGTTCTACAAATGAACACAATGAAAAATATCTTACAACTAAAGCTAAGAAACTTGGCCACTTAATGTAGGATTTTATTGGTAATATGGATGATCCAGAAAAATTAATAAAAAAACTTGAAATGTTACCTCATCCAGAAGGGGGTTATTTTTCAGAATCGTTTCGTGATAAAGATAATAATGTGAGCCTAATCTATTACTTGCTCAAAAAAGGTCAGCGTTCACATTGGCATCGATTGACTAAAAATGAAATATTACATTTTTATAAAGGAGATTCTATGTCAGTATATATCTCTGAAGATGGTAAAAGATCATATACTGAAGTTCTTGGAAACAAAATTATTAACAATGAAAATATGCACATTGTAGTAAATGCTGGTTCATGGTTTAGCATGGTAAGTAATGGCGAATATTCCCTTATAGGTTGCACAGTAGCACCAGGTTTTGATTATTCTGACTTCGAATTAGCTCCGAAAAATTGGAAGCCAACTAATTAATTATTTTAGTTCTTGTTTGATGAATTTTTTTCTGTCAAATAGATTTTATGAAAATAGAATTGCTATCTGGCGCCTGTGGGGCTGAAATAAGCGGTGTAGATTTACGTGATACTTCAGAAGCCAATATTAATAGCATTAAAAATTTATTATATGAACACAAAGTAATTTTTTTTCGCAATCAGGACATAACTCATCAAGAACAAATTAATTTTTCTGAATGTTTTGGCCCTATTGAAAAACATGCTTATGTAAAAGGGCTTCCTAAATACCCTGAAATATTAAGAATTGTGAAAGAGCCATACGAAAAAAATAATTGGGGAGAAAACTGGCATAGCGATGTAAGTTATAATGAAGAGCCCACTCTAGCTGTTATTTTAAAATCTGTAGAAATACCTCCTATAGGAGGTGATACAATGTTTTCAAATATGGAATTAGCTTGGGAAACCTTGGATAAAAAAATTAAAAATAAAATAATAGATAAAAAGGCAGTGCACAGCTCTTTGGGAGCATCTTTTTTTGTAGACAATTATAAGGGCATGGAAGCAAAAGAAGGGAAATTGGATGAGTATTCTAATCAACATCCGATAGTTAGAACTCACCCAGAAACAGGTAAAAAAATATTATATGTTAATTGGACCTATACTAAAGAAATAGTGGGCATGGATAAAGAAGAAGGTAATGATTTATTAAATCAAATTTTTAAACATCAAGAAAGATTAGAATTTACCTGTAGATTTAAATGGACCAAAAATGCTGTTGCAATATGGGATAATCGAAGTGTTATACATTATGCAATATCTGATTTTTTCCCTAAAAGAGGCTTAGGTTATAGAAGAATTATGGATAGAATTGCAGTTAAGGGAGAGAGGCCATTTTAAATAACATCAAAACGATCTGCATTCATAACCTTGTTCCAAGCTAATATAAAATCATTCACAAACTTATCGTGCGAGTCAGATTGAGCATAAACTTCTGCTAACGCTCTAAGTTGAGAATTAGAACCAAAGACAAGGTCAGTTCTAGATGCTGTTCTAACTTTTTCTCCTGTTTTGCGATGAGTAGCTTGGTAAGAATTACTGCCAGTAGCTTCCCATTTTACTTCCATGTCGAGTAGCTTAACAAAAAAATCATTTGTCAATTTTTCTTTTCTTTCTGTAAAGATGCCTCTGTGATCAGAACTGATACCAAGTGATCGCATTCCACCTACTAAGACAGTCATCTCTGGAGCAGAAAGACCAAGTAAATGCGCCTTATCCAACATAAGCTCTTCAGGCATAACAGTGAAGTTTTTCTTTAAATAGTTTCTAAAGCCATCTGCCTCTGGCTCAAGAACTGCAAAAGATTCTACATCAGTATTTTCTTCAGTAGCATCTCCTCGACCAGGTATAAATGGAACTGAAACACCTGATGCTTTTTCAATTCCGACATTGCCTGCAAGAACAATGACATCTGCAATTGATGCTCCAGTTTCTTTTGATATATTTTCTAATATATCTAATACTTTTGAAAGTTGAGTTGGTTTATTTGCTTCCCAATTCTTTTGAGGCTCAAGACGGATTCGAGCGCCATTAGCTCCACCTCTCATATCGGTTCCGCGAAAAGTTGATGCACTTGCCCAAGCTGTTTCTACCATCTCTATTATGGATAATCCGCTGTTTGATATTTTTGTTTTTACTTCATCAACATCATAATCAGAATTTCCTAAAGGAATAGGGTCTTGCCAAATCAACTCTTCCTTTGGAACCTCTGGACCAATATAGCGAGTTTTTGGACCCATATCACGATGTAAAAGTTTAAACCAAGCACGAGCAAAAGCATCTTGAAAGTCACCTGGATTTTTATGAAAACGTTCAGAGATTTTTCTATATTCTGGGTCTTCACGCATTGCCATATCAGCTGTTGTCATCATTGTTGGTACTCGCTTTGATGAGTCTTCTGCATCAGGCGCTTTATGTTCATCTTTTTGATCCACTGCATGCCATATATTTGCGCCCGCTGGACTTTTTGTAAGTTTCCACTCATATCCTAACAGAAGATCAAAATAACCATTGTCCCATTTGGTAGGGTTTGAAGTCCAAGCTCCTTCAATACCACTTGTGATTGTGTCACTACCCTTTCCTGAACCATGTTTACTAATCCAACCAAATCCCATTTCTTCAATTTCTGCACCTTCAGGTTCGGGTCCTACATGCGTTGGATCTCCTGCACCATGAGCTTTGCCAAAAGTATGGCCCCCAGCTGTAAGAGCTACGGTCTCTTCATCATTCATTGCCATTCTTCCAAAAGTCTCTCGAATATCTCTTGCACTTGCAAGTGGATCGGGATTGCCGTCTGGTCCTTCAGGGTTAACATAAATTAAACCCATTTGAACCGCTGCCAATGGATTATCAAGCTCACGATCACCTTTATAACGTTTGTTTTGAAGCCATTCTTTTTCTATACCCCAATAGATATCTTCTTCTGGGGCCCATATATCTTCGCGTCCTCCACTATATCCAAAAGTTTTTCCTCCCATTGATTCTATTGCAACATTTCCAGCTAAAATTAACAAATCAGCCCAACTAATTTTATTGCCATATTTTTGTTTAATTGGCCAAAGTAGTCTTCGAGCTTTATCTAAGTTGCCGTTATCTGGCCAGCTATTGAGAGGGGCAAATCGCTGCGCACCAGTTCCACCCCCGCCTCTTCCATCGCCTGTTCTATATGTTCCTGCTGCATGCCATGTCATACGAATAAAGAAGGGGCCATAATGTCCAAAATCCGCAGGCCACCAATCTTGAGAGTCGGTCATGAGATGGTGTAAGTCTTGCTTTAATGAATTGTAGTCAAGTTTTTTAAATTCTTCGTGATAGTTGAAGTTTGAATCCATAGGATTAGATTTTTTATCATGTTGATGGAGGATGCTTAAATTTAATTGATTAGGCCACCAATCTCTATTTGAAGTCCCACTTGTACTGTTAGTAGTTACAGCGCCATGCATTACTGGGCACTTACTTGCATCATTCATTTTATCCTCTTTCTTTATTTTCTAATAAATATTTAATTCTATAATTAAATTTGTCAATAGATTAGAATAATTCTAATTTATTTTTTTATTTATTTTCTAAATTTATTATTAGGTTGATATTTTTAATTTTTTTATTTTTGGGTAGTTTGGGCAATTTTGAAAATTTAACGTCAGAATAAGGTATATCCATAAGCATATTACTTTCCTCATCAAAGATATGAAAATGATCAGTCACGTTGTTGTCAAAATAAGTTCGATTATTACTGATTTGTCTTTTTTTTAATAATCCGACTTCCACTAAATGATGGAGGTTGTTGTATATTGTGGCTAGAGACATTTTACACCCTTTTTTTGAAACAACTTTACTTAAATCCTCAGCACAAAAATGCATATTTTTTCCAGAAAATAGTATTTCAGAAAGGAATAATCTCTGTGAAGTAGGTTTTAACCCATATTCACGAAGAAGTTTTATGTGATCAATCTTTGTTGCCATAATATTAAAGACTTATATAATTCAATTTTAGAAAATATCTATCTTTCTTTAATGTATGGTTGGCCAATAGCATTTGGAGCAATTGCTTTGCCAACAAATCCAGCTAAAAGAACCACTGTCAATATATAGGGAGTAGCTTGAATAAATTGCACAGGTATTAATCCTATTCCTGGTATAGGAACCCCTTGGAGTCTAATTTGTAGGGCATCAGTAAAACCAAAAAGTAAACATGCTATCAGAGCTGTTTTTGGATGCCATTTTCCAAAAATAAGTGCTGCTAAAGCAAGATATCCTCTTCCAGCTGACATTTCTCTAAAAAAATTAGCATTAACGGCTGTAGACAAATGCGCTCCTGCAAAGGCAATTAAAACTCCATTAACCATTAAAGCTTTATAACGCATTGAAAAAACATTGATACCTGCTGTATCAACTGCACTTGGGTTTTCTCCAACAGCTCGAATTCTCAAACCAAAACTTGTTTTAAATACAATCCAAAATACTATAGGCACTAATAAATAAGCTATGTATACAAATATATAATGACCACTAATAATGTCACTGTATATCAAACCAATGATTGGAACATTCTGTAATGAATCTGCAAATGGAAGCGTGATTTCTAAAAATCTTTGATTATCTTTTAAGGTAGGTGTCAATCCTGCTTGACCAAACCATGCAGCAGCTAGTGCCGTGGTTAAACCAATCATCAAAATATTAATTGCCACACAAGATACTACTTGATCCCCTTTATGTGTGACTGATGCAAAACCATGAAGCATAGAAAGGCTAACGCAGGCTATTATTGCTAAAACTAATCCTAACCATGGAGAATTAAAATAATAAGAACCCACCGCTGCTACAAAAGCTGCTGCCAGCATTTTACCTTCTAAGCCAAAATCTATAACGCCTGATCTTTCAGCAAAAAGTCCTGCCATTGCAGCAAATATCAGTGGGGTAGATATCCTAAATGTAGAATTGAGTAGTGAAGCTATGTCAGCTAAATTTTCCATTACGCAGGATTTTCTTTATTTATTCGATTTACAAAAAAACTTTCAATTTGAGGTCTAAACAAATTCTCTAAAGCGCCACTAAATAAAATTATAACTCCTTGAACAGCAATAAACATATACCGGGTAATATTAGGCATATCAAAAGTAACTTCTGATCCACCTTGATATAAAATCCCAAATAGCAAAGCTGCTGGAAAAATTCCTATGGGGTGATTTCTTCCCATTAGAGCAACTGCTATTCCTGTAAATCCATATCCGGCAGGAAAACCGGCAACTATTTTATGGTGCACTCCTAAAATTTCATTTATTCCCAACATTCCTGCGAGACCTCCTGAAACTAACATTGCAATAATAATATTTTTATAAGGTGAAATACCAGCATAGATTGCAGCCTGGGTATTATGTCCAACTGCGCGCATTTCATATCCCCATTTCGTTTTCCAAATTAAAAACCAAACAAAAAATGAAGCAATGATTGCAATTATAAAAGAAATGTTTAGAGGCGAATATCTTATCTTCATACCAAATAAATGTGCAAAGTCTTTAAAGGTTGGAAACCATAATTCTTTAGGAAGCGCCACA
>CEUZ01152301.1_pt1 | contig 23008 bp, 20 predicted proteins | sample 361511 | NCBI WGS metagenome assembly CEUZ01 (sample SAMEA2622822, study PRJEB7988) | marine metagenome | biome: marine biome (ENVO:00000447); feature: surface water layer (ENVO:00002042); material: "saline water (ENVO:00002010), including plankton (ENVO:xxxxxxxx)" | depth 5 m | reverse complement strand
AGAAAGAGGCACTATATTTCTGCTCCTATCAAGACCAGTTTCAAGAGAAAAGTTTTTCATGGCAAAATTTACCACAACTTTGATTGGAACGGTTTTACTCTTATGTTTTGCAATTTTAGGAACATGGTTAGGTTCTATAGTATTTGGGGTAAGTAACATTAATTATGATCTAGTATTTAAGATTCAATTTAATGTATTTTTATTGGCGTTAGCGGTGACTGGAATATCATATTTATTATCTTCGTTTTTGAGCGAAGGAGGTAAAACACTAGCCTTATCCTCAGGAGTGACAGTATTAATGTTTTTCATTGAATTTTTGGCAGATAGTTTGCCATCAATTGATTGGATAGGTTATGTCTCGGTGTTTCATTATTACGAGCCATCAATTTTGGTTAACTCTGAATCAATTTCATGGGGTAACTTGATAGTGTTGATTGTCGTCGCATTTATATGCTTGATATCAGCAATGATTTTGTTCACACGCAGAGATATTCCCTAAGATTTTGTCCACATAAAAAGCACAATGTATTACCATTATTAATTGTGACAGATCGGTTTTTCACAAGAAGGAGCCAGCTTTACAAAATTATAACTGGCGAGTTGTTTCGACTGCACATATAATACTCCAAGTTCTTATACTTTTTAGCGAATTAAAAATGACTATTTTAAAAGAGGATGTTTATGTCAACTGACGGCAGTGTGCTTGAGATAAAAGATTTAGCTCGAAGAGTGCGCGTGAATGTGCTGAAGATGGTTGCAAAAGCTAACAGTGGGCATCCCGGTGGATCATTATCTGAGACTGACATTCTTGCAGTGCTTTACGGAAAAGTAATGAATCATAATCCATCAGACCCTGATTTAATTGATAGAGATAGGTTTATTCTTAGTAAGGCCCATGCATGTCCTGGATTATATGCAGTTTTAGCGGAAACCGGATATTTTGAGGTGAAAGAACTGGATACATTCCGGCAAATTGACTCAAGAATTCAAGGGCATGCTCATATTAAAACACCGGGTGTTGAAATGTCAGGAGGTTCTTTGGGTCAAGGGTTATCTTTTGGAGTAGGTGTCTCTTTAGCAAGTCGATTAAATTCTCTGCCTTCTCGTACTTTCGTTCTTCTTGGGGATGGAGAATGTGATGAGGGTCAGATATGGGAAGCAGCAATGTCAGCGTCGCACCATGAATTAGACAATCTTGTTGCGATAGTTGACCGAAATAGAATTCAAAATGACCGATGGACCCATGAAGTGATGAGCCTCGAGCCATTTTTAGATAAATGGAAGGCTTTTGGATGGAATTCATTAGAGGTAGATGGACACAATATCGATGAGTTGCTGTCGGCGTTTCATAAAGCAGAACAAACGAAAGGTCGTCCTTCAGTGATAATAGCTAATACCATGAAAGGTAAGGGAGTGAGTTTTATGGAGAATAATGTTGATTTTCATGGAAAAGCTCCTTCACCAGATGAGCTATCTAAAGCGTTAAAAGAATTAGGGGAATAGAACATATTATGGCAAATTTAGCTTCTACACGTGAAGTGGCAGGCGATCTATTAGTAAAGCTAGGACATGAGTATGCTGACTTAGTTGTAGTTGGGGGTGATTTAAATAAATCAACATTTGCGAACAAGTTTCAGGCAGAATTCCCAGACAGATTTTTTGATTTCGGGCCTGCTGAACAAAATATGGTGAGTGTTGCGGCCGGTCTAGCTGCTTCTGGAAAAATTCCCGTAGTCAGTACATTTGCTGTTTTTGGAACAGCGAGGCCATTTGATCAGTTGAGAGTCGGTGTGTCTCAATCTAGGCTTAACGTTAAACTAATTCTTACACATAGCGGGTTACTCACTGCTGAAGACGGCGTGTCTGCACAATCAATTGAAGACATAGCAATAATGTCAGCATTACCGTCATTTACTGTAATAGTTCCAGCCGATGGGCCAGAAACAGAGCATGCAATTAAAGCAGCGCTTGACATGAATGGACCAGTTTACATTCGTCTTTCTAGACCTGCTACTCCAATAGTTCATACACGAGATTATAATTTTAAGATCGGTGCTGCGGAAGTTATGCGAGAAGGTGATGATGTGACAATTGTTTCTTATGGAATAATGGTTAACGAATCCCTGAAGGCTGCAGCAGATCTTGATCAGAAAGGTATTTCATCAACGGTTATAAATATGGCCACTGTGGCTCCATTAGATGAAGCAGCTATATTAAGTTCTGTTAGTAGAACTGGTTTGATTGTTACAGCTGAAGAACATCTTATTCAAGGGGGTCTTGGCAGTATGGTAGCTAGTTTATTAGCTCAAAATTCTCCTGCTCCTTTAGAAATGGTGGGTTTGAGAGGCTATGCTGAATCAGGAAAGCCAGAACAATTATTGAAAAAATACCATTTAACCCAGAATGATATAGTCGAAAGCGTGTTGAAAGGGATTTCCAGGAAGTCTTAGCGTAATAATCTCTGCATAGCCTTGAATCCCTGGCCAGAATTCATCTGTTTCATTAATTTACGAGTTTGATTAAATTGATTTAAAAGTTGATTAACTTGTTGAGGGGAAGTACCACTACCTTTGGCAATACGCTTCTTTCTACTGCCTTTAATGAGGTGCGGATTACGTCTTTCATCAATTGTCATTGATAGAATAATTGCCTGGATTTGAGATAGATTGCGTTCATTTAAGTTCGCATCTTCTAACTTACTGCTAAGTTTATTCATTCCAGGTATCATCCCTAAAACGTCACTAAGAGGTCCCATCGATTTCAAGCTATCTAATTGACCTAAAAAATCCTCCAAATCAAATGTTGATTGGCGCATTTTCTTTTCGAGTTCTAAAGTTTTCGTTTCGTCAAAGCTTTTCTGTGCTTTTTCAGCGAGTGTAACTATATCTCCCATTCCCAATATTCGTGACGCTAGTCTGTCGGGGTGAAATGGTTCTAGTGCATCTGGGTGTTCTCCTGTACCAATAAATTTTATAGGCACTCCTGTTACCTTAGTTATTGATAGAGCCGCACCTCCTCTAGCGTCACCATCTAATTTACTAAGAATCAAACCGGTCAAGCCAACGTATTCATCAAATGATTTAGCAACATTTACTGAATCTTGCCCAGTCATTGCGTCGACAACTAGTAAAACTTCATCTGGTTTAACTTCATCTTTAATGTTTTTCAGTTCTTCCATAAGCTCGGTATCGACTTGAAGTCGTCCAGCCGTATCTATAATCGTCCACGCGGCATTTATTTCATTACTGTGTGTGAGAGCCTTTTTGCATACTTGTACAGGAGATGAATTAAGTTCAGATTTGTGAACTTCAAGACCCATTTTTTCAGAAAGACTAATTAACTGTTTTACTGCAGCTGGTCGAGCCAGATCAGCTGGTACCAAGAAAGACTTTTCATTAGAATCATTCAGTCTTTTTGCTAACTTAGCTGCGGTTGTAGTTTTACCTGCACCGTTCAGCCCCACAATTAATATGCATGCATTATCTGAACGTTTACGTAGTGAATGAGACTCTCCAGTTAATATTGAAGTAAGCTCATCATTTGTAATCTTAACTATTTGAGTATGAGCATTTAAACTTTCAAGGATATCTGACCCAATTGCACGCTCTCGAATTTTAGATATGAGGCTTTTAACAACTTTAAAGTTCACATCTGCTTCTAATAGAGCTATACGTATTTTTCGCATTGCGTCATCAAGGTCCTTTTCTGTTATTCTTCCCTTGTTGCCAAGAACCTTTAATGCGTGCGTTATCTTATTTGAGAGGTTTTCAAACATAACAAAATGAGACTAACATATTTTCAGTGCAACAATAAGTGGGGCTTTAAATTGAATTAGACGCTTAAATCACTTTTGAGTGGATTTACTATTACCACTAATTTGTAAATTCAATGCTTCTATATCAAATGCCTGTTGCGGCTCAATATCGGCACATACCGATATCGATGTAACCGAATCTCCAGACGGTAATTTAAATATAGTTACACCTTGCGTTATTCGCCCAATACTAGAAATCTCAGACAAGTTAGTTCGTAACACTTTTGCCTGCTTGGAAATTACGTAGACCTCAAGGTCGTCAGTTACGACTTCTGCTGCGGCTACAACACCTGTTCTGGCAGTTATCCTAAATGTTTTTAATCCTCTTCCTCCACGAGCTTGCTTTCTATAGTATTTTAAGGAAGTAAGCTTACCGAACCCTTTTTTGCTTATCACAAATAATTTACTGTCACTTTCGGCATCTATAATACTCATACCAACTATATAATCTTTTACAGGCTTTTTATTACCTTTAACTTTTTTAGGACGTATTTCCATTCCTCTGACTCCGCCAGCCGCTCTTTGCCTTGCAGTAACATCGGCTAAGCCAAATCGGATAGACATCCCTTGTTGGCTTATCATCACTACATCATCATCCTCTTTTGCTAACCTTGCTGTAACTAACTCATCAGTTCCTTTTAAGTTCATGATATTCAAACCGGACCGACGTCTATGAAGACTATTTATAGACGCTAAAGAAACTCGTTTTATTGCGCCCTCTCTTGTTCCCATGACTAAATAGGAATCCTCAGCATCTAAATCGCTTACTGCTACGACTGCATTCACTTTGTCGTCAGACTTTAACGGAATAACATTAATTAGAGGAGTACCTCTTGTATTACGACTAGTATCAGGCCTTAACTCATATGTTTTTAAAGGAAGAACTCTTCCTTTCTCAGTGAAAAATAGTAATATGTCGTGTGAATCACAAACCAAGAGGTCGCGAATCAAATCATCCTCTTTGGTTTTCATGCTTACAACTCCTTTTCCACCTCGATGCTGGTTTCTATAAGTAGTTGCGGGTATGCGTTTAATGTAACCGCTGTGACTTAGAGTTACAACAACCGATTCATGAGGTTCTAAATCTTCACGACTTAGATCTTCCGCGGCCCCTTCTATTTTAGTGCGTCTTTTATCTCCATGTTTTTTCTTTAGTTCTTGGGTCTCATCTTTTATCACAGCATCGATTTTAGCTGGATCCCCTAAAAGAGATTCCAGTTCACCAATTCTTGTCTGCACTTGTTTATATTCTTCTTCAATACGTTGTCTTTCCAGTGCCGCTATTCTGCGAAGCTGCATGTCCAAAATGGCTTGGGCTTGTATATCGGTTAACGAAAACTGCTCCATTAAGCCCTTTTTAGCCGCTTCCGCACTATCAGATTGCCGTATTAATTCGATGACTGCATCAAGGTCGTTTAGAGCTAAATTCAAACCTTCTAATATATGCGCTCTAGCCTTAGCTTTTCGAAGTTCAAACTCTGATCTGCGAGTAATGATTTGTCTTCGAAATTTAATAAATTCGACTAGAATAGTCTTTAGATCTAATACTTTTGGTCTACCATCGACTAGCGCAAGCATGTTTGCTGAGAAACTACTTTGCATTGGTGTGTATTTGTACAAATTGTTCAATACAACCAATGGCTGACTACCACCGCGAAGTTCGAATACCATTCTCATGCCTTTGCGGTCTGATTCGTCTCTAACTTCTGTAATTGCCTCGAATCTTTTAGTTTTACTCAGTGCAGCAATTTTTTCTATTAAAGTTGCTTTATTTACTTGATATGGTAGCTCTGTAACAACTATTCTAAGTCGTTTCCCTCGTTTATCTGCTTCAATTTCTGCTTTAGCGCGAACTACAACACCGCCCTTGCCCGTTGTATATGCATTTAGTGCCCCCTCTTTACCCATAATTGTTCCATAAGTAGGAAAATCCGGCGCCCGAACAGATCTCATTAATTCAGGTATGGTTAGTTCTGGGTTATCTATTAAACGAATGATTGCCGAACAAACTTCACCTGGGTTATGGGGAGGAATATTGGTAGCCATGCCAACAGCAATGCCTGATGCACCATTTATTAGTAAATTAGGCAATCTTGCCGGCAATACAGTGGGCTCTTGTAGAGTATTGTCAAAATTATCTGCAGTATCAACTGTTTCCTCATCTAGATTTACCAGCATTTCCTCCGCTACTCTTGATAATCTAGCTTCTGTGTAACGCATGGCTGCAGGCGGATCCCCATCGACTGATCCAAAGTTGCCCTGTCCATCAACTAGTGTCATTCGCATTGAGAAATCCTGGGCCATTCTGACCATAGCATCGTATATTGCTGAATCTCCATGAGGATGATATTTACCTAGAACCTCTCCAACTAAGCGAGCACTTTTCTTGTATGAAGAACCTGGCCTCATACTTAGTTCATTCATGGCATATAAGATGCGCCGTTGAACTGGCTTTAATCCATCCCTCACATCTGGTAGTGCTCGTGCAACAATGACACTCATTGCGTAGTCTAGGTAAGACGAGCGCATTTCTTGTGTTAATTGGGTTGGTTTTACTTTTCCGATAAGTGGGTTACTAACCATGCATTTCTCCGCTTAATAATCACATGAAGTCATTGATCGATTTATTGTTTACGTACCATAACTAAAGGCAGTCAAATTTTGACACTTCAAGGTAAGACTTCTAGCTGTCTTTAAAAGCACAAAATGAACTGTTTTTTTACCAAGTTGATTACTATACATTTGCACCTTGGATTATAACAGTAACATAAGAAAAAGCAAAACTTATTTTTAATAAAGTATGGAAACAGGCCAGAATATATGTGCTAAGACTTTTTGGGCCTTTGTTTTAACCCTGAATTAAATACAAGTGCTTCGAATAATCTGTCAAAATGTGGAGGCATTTCTCCACGTAATTCCGGGTGAAACTGAACTCCTATTACCCATGAATGATTTGGGCTTTCAACTGCCTCAATAAGCCCGTCGTCTAACGAATAGGCAGAAGCAAGTAAATGTTTTGATTGCTGAGCCGAGCTGAGGCCTTGATGGTGCCAGCTGTTAACTCTTACAATTCCTCCTGAGCCCACAACTGAAGCCAGCTTTGTTCCAGGCGCTATGAAGATACGGTGTTTGGAAGTGGTTTTATTACCAGTATCATTCAAGCTATATCCATGGCCGGGGTACTTGTCACCAAGATCTTGAATTAATTTACCGCCTAGTACAATATTTAATGCTTGCATGCCTCGGCATACACACAAGATTGGCATGTCTGATGACATACCTGCTTTTAAAAGAGGCAGCTCTACAGCATCTCGCTCAACTTGCGTGGATACATTAGCGTTTACATCAACTAATTCGCCATATTCAGATGGGTGAATATCTGGACCACCTCCAATTAATAAGCCATCGAGTTTTTCAAGAGTAGATTCGATATCGATTTTGTCCTCTGGGTATATTGGAAATGGTTTTCCATTTGATTTCTCTATGATGTCGATAAATGGAGCCATATATTGTGGCTCACTCTCGGTTATTCCTATTATTGGTTTAGACATATATAAACAAGTTTCTTAAAAAGTTCCGAATTGATGATTATTATTTTAACGGATTTTTAGTACGCAAAAAAGTTCCAGATGGGAACGGGTTAAAAAGAATGTGCTTGGCTGGTTTCTTATTTAGCCAGCCAAGCACATTGCAGATAGAAAGCGATTTTATCTTCTTCTATATTTTCATTATTGTTTAGTCTGAGCTAGTAGCTAGTTTTGCCCCAACCAAAACGCTCCACAATACTGATATTGCAAAACTTATTCCTCCTACTATACCGGCAGTATTGCTGCCTGCTGTTGGGTCGATAATAAGTACAGATACTATTATTAATATTCCAATAATGGCTGCCAGCGGTCCTAGTGGAATCGCTGGAATTATACTTTTAAAGCTTGAATTTAATGTGTAAGCAACACCTATAAGAAAGAAACCTGCGCCCCATAGGAGAGATCCTATATTGTTTGCCGCAACATTAAATGCTTGTACTGCGCCAGTGGATATTTGAGCAGCGTATGCGGCATCCATGGATTTAGCGGCAACTGCTGCATCAGTCGATTGGGTGCCAGCCATGTACTCAGCGAATTTATCGCCCATCTCCACGTGGGTACCTAATAATCCTATCGTTGCCACAAAAACAATTACTGCCAATGTAACGAATCCGATACCAAGTGTTTCAAATGTGCCGCCAGCTTGACCTTTGGTGCCTCTTATACCAGCAACGAACATTGGTAGCCCAATTATGATTAATATAATCACAACAGTTGCCATCACTGTTCCACCCTCAGCATTGCTTAACAAACCAGCAATGTCGTCATTCTCAGTACTGCCAATAAAGGTGGCTTGGTAAAGAATCCATCCGATAAAAGCAACTACTGGTCCTAGAACTAGGCATATGCCTTTTCCTTTGTTACTCATGAATACTCCTTTAATTTTCTATGTTTGTGAATTACTTAAAATTTAAGTAAATACTTCATGCTGAGGTGCATTCATACCATGGAGTGTGCAATAGCGCAAGTTAATCACAACATATTGAACCTGATTTACCTTGAGCCACTTATATATCAATTATATTTTTGTACAAAATTAGAACAAATGTGTTTACAGCCGAGAGCTTACGTGTTACGATCATTTAACCGACATTTCAGTCGAGATTCATTTAAGGATTCTTTAATGGGTGAAGATAAAACCAAATCACTGGACTTAGCTATTGGCCAGATTGACAGGCAATTTGGAAAAGGTGCTGTAATAAGATTAGGTGACGTTGAAGGGCAAGGTAAAGTCGAAAGCATTGCTACTGGATCACTTGCTTTAGATATGGCATTAGGTATTGGCGGCATACCATATGGCAGGGTGACTGAGATATTTGGAGCAGAGTCATCTGGTAAATCAACAGTTGCATACCATATCATGGCTAATGCTCAAAAAAATGGAGGCACTGCAGCTTATATAGATGCGGAACATGCTCTAGATCCTCTATATGCCGGGAAATGTGGGGTAAATACTGAAGATTTACTTGTTTCGCAACCTGACTCAGCAGAGCAGGCTTTGGAAATATGTGAATATTTAGTCAGAAGCGGCGCGGTTGAGATCGTTGTAATAGATAGTGTTGCAGCATTAGTTCCTAAAGCAGAGATAGAAGGAGATATGGGTGATAGCCATGTTGGCTTGCAAGCTAGGATAATGTCACAGGCTCTAAGAAAACTTACAGGGTCGATTAACAAATCGAATACAGCTGTTTTATTTATTAACCAAATTAGAGAGAAAGTTGGTGTGATTTGGGGAAGCCCAGAAGTTACGCCTGGTGGACGCGCTCTAAAGTTTTATTCGTCAGTGAGGATAGATTTAAGGCGTGCGGAGTCTATAAAGTCCGGTACAGACGTCGTAGGTAATAGAGTAAGAGCAAGAGTAGTGAAAAATAAAGTTGCACCTCCATTTAAAGTAGCTGAATTCGATATTATGTTTAATCAGGGAGTTAGCTTGGAAGGCGATCTTCTTGAAATCGGCGATGAAATGGGAATAGTTAAAAAGAATGGGTCATTTTATTCTTTTGGAGACACTCGATTAGGTCAAGGTCGGGAGAACTCAAAAACTTTCTTACGAGATAACCAAGAAATAGCTAATAGTATCGAGAGCATGATTAGAGAAAACGGTGCAATAACAAATTAACAAAATTATTTTATTAACTCGATTTTGACAACACCAAATTACAATGTCTGAAACATCAAATAATTCTGCAAGATCCGATGCATTTAGGTTGTTAAATTACCGACCTAGATCTGTTAGCGAAATCCAAAAGAGATTAATGGAAAAATATGATAAAGATACAGTTGAAATTACTGTTTCTTCGCTTCTTGAGAGCGAGTTGTTAGATGATCAGAAGTTCGCAATTTGGTGGACTGAGTCTAGGGTCAGGCAAAAGCTGTTGAGTTCATCTATGATTCGAAGAGAATTAGTGCAAAAGGGAGTTTCAACAAGCGAAATCCAAATTGCATTGAACTCCGTGGATGATAATAGAAATGCACATAAATTGGCTGAGAAATTAGGGCATACAGTGTCGAAAAATGATTTAATTCAATTTAAACGCAAATTGTATGGCAAAATAACTCGTAGGGGTTTTTCTTCAAGCCTTGCATCAGCTGCCATTGAGAAAACATGCGATTCCTTTATTGATAGTAAAGAAATTAGCCTTGAATGGTGATTAGGTTGTAAAATAGTGTCATCACCAACAAGTTTTAAATAAAAAGGTGATTAGTTAAAGTTTTAGGGGTCCTCCGTTGGACGTGCCATATTGGTACATCATACTTATATTAATATCTTTAGGTTTGTCCGCTTTCTTCTCTAGCGCTGAATCGGCGTTTTTAGCATTGCAAAATACACCAAGGCTTCAACATTTGGTTAGCACTGGTGATGCCAAAGCCCTAAGGATTCAGCAAATGTTGAATAGTCCAGAACGTCTATTAGCGACGATACTGCTGGGTAACAATTTGGTGAATATTCTTTTTGCGTCGTTAGTAACGATGTTGGTAATGGACTTTATCGCGGACGAATTAGTTGGCGTCATCGTCGCCACTGTTTTAGGCACGGCAGTGCTATTAGTTTTTGGTGAAGTAATACCTAAGGCTTTTGCTGTCAGGAATTCCGAAAAAGTTGCGTTTGTTTATGCTAGACCTTTGAAAGTTGTAGAGAAGGCTTTTTTGCCAGTCATTGTTTCGATCCAGTTCGTAAGTAGGACAATATTGGTTAGACAGGTAGAAGATGCAGGTGACTCTCCATCAATAACTGAAGGAGAGCTACGGACACTAATTGATATTGGAGAGGCAGAAGGCGCCTTTGAACCAGAAGAAGTTGAACTACTAGAAAACGTATTCAGATTTGGGGATCGTCAAGCACGAGAGGTTATGACACCCAGAACTGAAATTGTGTTTGTGGAACAAGAATCAACATTGGAAATGTTTTTAAAAGTTTATGCTGAGAACTCTCATACTAGATTCCCCGTGTATAAAGATGAAACTGAAAATATAACAGGCATTATTTCGTCTAAAGATATTCTTCAGTCTATTTCTGGCAAGGGCATAAATTTGAAAAATGTGATTACAAAAGAACTAAGACCTGCATATTTTTTTCCAGAGACAAAGCGAATTAGTGAATTATTTCAAGATATGCGTATGTCGGGCAGTCAGATAGCTATTATTGTAGACGAGTTCGGTGGAGTTGCTGGACTTGTGACTTTAAAAAAGTTACTAACAGAATTAGCCGGTCCAGTCGGAGAGGAAGGTGAAGCACCAGAGGAAGATTACGAGGCTATTGATGAATTCACATTCCAAGTTGATGGAAGTATGGATATAGACGAAGCGAAAGAAGCATTTGGAATTGATTTGCCTCACGGCGATTTTGAGACGGTAGCAGGGTTTGTACTGGATTATCTGGGACATATACCAGTTGTAGGAGAACAATTTGAGTTTGATCAAATCAAATTGGAAGTATTGGAAATGAGAAAATTCAAAGTTGAATCTATACGATTGATCAAACCTTTTAGTGCAAAAGACACCAGTACAGGCATAAAGTGAATGGCACAAGATCACCTTTTGGATATCAAATCCGTTGTTAATAAGTCGATTTTAAAGTTTAACTTGGAAAAATCACGTTTGCTTATAGCTGTTTCAGGAGGTCAAGACTCTTTAGCATTAATTCATATCATGAATTCGCTCAAAAAGGATTTATCTCTTGACCTAGTTGTCGCTCACTTAAACCATAACCTGCGAGGCATTGATTCTGATTTGGACTCAGAATTTGTGGTTAACTTAAGTAATAATTTTAAAGTGCCATTTGTAGTTGGAAATGCCGACGTTAAATCCATACAAGAAGTTAGAAAATTGTCTTTGGAAGAGGCGGCAAGGGAAGCGAGATACGAGTTTCTAGCGAAAACAGTGCTTGAGAAATCAGTGGATGCTGTTGTTGTCGGCCATACTTTTACAGATCAATCTGAGACTGTTATTTTTAATGCTATTAGAGGATCTGGCTTAAAGGGGATATCGGGTATGAGTACCATGTCTTTTTTGTCTATTAATGGTTCAAGAGTTCCAATATTCAGGCCACTTTTAAAAATAACGAGAGAACAAACACTACAATATTGCTTAAATAATGATTTACAGCCCAGATATGATTCATCTAATAATCTGCAGAGTATTACTAGAAACAAGATAAGGCACCAGCTTATACCATCATTGAAAGAGTTTAATGTTAATGTTGAAGAGTCTCTTGTTCGCTTAGCTTCAACTGCTGCAGAAGCTAATGATTTTATTCGTTTGTCTGTCAATAAAGTAATTGATCAATATGTAATATTTGAAAACGATAAAATTGTGATAAAAAACAATGTTGTGACCTTGCATCCTGCGTTAACCAGTAACTTAATTATGCAAGCTTTAGTAACTTTTGGAGATGGTTTGAAAAATATAAAACAGGCCCATGTTAAAGAAATTATTAAGTTAATGCACGGTGGAACAGCTAAAGAAGTAAATCTGCCGAACGGAATGGAAGCTTATAAATTCAAAGATAATACTATTCTTTCATTTAAAAAGCATTTTTCGCCAGTAAATATAGACGGTAGATATATTATAAAAATTCCTGGGATTACAAATATACCTGGTTGGACTATTAATTCATCTTTTGAAAAAATTCTAGCCTCAGATTTTCTGAATAAAGATAATAAAACAGTAAAGGTTGATAAGCAATTGGCGGCTGGCAATATATGGGTTAGAGGTTGGCAGAATGGAGACCGAATGCAACCGCTTGGAATGATGGGTACAAAGAAAGTACAGGATATATTTATTGATCATAAAATCCCTAAAGTTTTACGCCACTCGATGCCAGTTATTTGCTCTGATAAAGGGATAATATGGGTAGCGGGATGTGGAATATCAGACTGGGCTAAGGTTCCTAATAAGGGCAGTGAGGCTTTAAAATTTGCGGCAACAGAAATTCACACTAAATAATTCTATCGAGTCGCGTATTTGATGTTATACCAGGAATCTTTCCGCGTCTGGCCATAGGCCTGCCATCAATTTCATGTATTTCAGCATTAAATGTATTTGACCCGGCGTTTGCTATATAAGATCCAACTCCGAAACTTTGAATAGGTGAGTTTGCTTCAATAAAATCTTTGATTTTCGTAGGTGTTAGGCCGCCCGAAATTGAAATATCTACGTGTTGAAATCCAGCAAGGTCTAGACGGGCGCGAATTTCATTAACTAGATCAATAGTTACACCGCCTCTTTCTTTAGTTGTGTCTATTCTTATTCCTCGCAATCTATCTTTTAATGCTCTCGCACTTGCAATAGCTCCCTCTGATTCGTCTCTATGTGTATCCACTAGAGCTATCCTGGGAACATCCTGTGCAGTGTGTTTGTCAAAGGCTTGTAAAGCCCTTACTGTATCTCCCATTATTAACGATAATGGATGAGACATTATTGAAATAGGCGTTACTCCGGCAATTCTGGCTCCAAGAATTGTTGAACAGGAAATACATCCACCTACTATAGATGCGTAGTCCATATTGGCTGCAACATCCGGATGTACGCTTCTTGCTCCAATTGAGTAAACTGGAGTGCCATTTGCCGCATCAACACATTCTTTCGCAGCTGTGGCCCATCCTGAAGATGAAGATAAAATACCAGATATAGCTGTCTCATAAAGCCCAATAGATCCATAAGGTGCCTTGACTCTTAATGACACTTCTCCAGCATCAACTGAAGCACCTTCTTCAATCGCCCAAGCTTCACTTCCGTTTTCGGGTAGGATTTTTTCCAGTAGGACCTTGACCTCATTCAAACCAGATAAAATACCTGAATGTGAAGGGGCAAATTCCATCACTACTAGAGGATTAATTCCTTCACCACGTAAGATTTGAACGGTTTTTTGTAACGAGCTATCGGCTGTATCGCCGACCATAGTGGGGCGTTTTATGTCAAATTCCGAATTAGCCATATTGTACTCCGACCTAAGATTCTTGCTAATAAAATAATCATTTGTTCTAACATAGGCTATTCTATTCTATTTACTGTATAAACTTAAGCGTAATGTGTTTTCAATCCATAACTAATGATGCATTAATATGAAAATATATTAATTGACTATCTGGGTTTCGTTAACTGAGGGGTTTATTTTAAATTCGATTTGGCTAATTGGAGTCCGCCAAATTTCAATCTCGCTAAACCGCATAAGTCATATATAGCTGTACTTATTACCTTTACCCGGGTATCTGGATCATCTGTCCATCTAACCGGAATTTCTTTTATACGGAACTCACATTGATCAGCAATAATTAGCAATTCTGTGTCAAAGAACCAGCCATTATCTTGAACTAATGGCACAATTTGGTTAGCGGCAGATCTACTTATCGCTTTAAATCCACATTGTGCGTCATTAAAATTAACCGAAAATATCAACTGTATGATTTTGTTGTATGTTCTCGATGTAAATTCTCTTTTCCTTGATCTGCCCTCAACGACTGATCCTTTGATTAACCTTGACCCAATGGCCAGGTCGTAATTGTTTTTTGTGATGGAGTCTAATAGAGGTCTAATATCATCAAGTTGAGTCGATAAATCAATATCCATATAAGCAACCACGTCTGATTCAGAAGATATCCAGCATTGCTTTAGTGCTCTCCCTCTTCCTTTTTTAGCGATTCTCAGGTGTTTTACTCGATCAAATTTGGTCGACAAAGCTTCTGATATAGCTGCTGTTTTGTCTGTAGATCCATTATCGGCGATTGTGATTTGCCAATTGTAATCCTTAAAGTGTGTATCCAGAAAGTTATAAATAGTAGACACAGATGGAGCAAGAACCTTTTCTTCGTTTAATACGGGTAATATGAATTCGACTGAGTGGTTCATTTTAATTAATCATAGAGTTGACGGGATTTAATGGTTGAAATGCCTCACGTGAGTAAATATCATCGACAATCCTAATTCATTTGCTGATTTAATTGTATCTTCGTCTCTAATAGATCCACCAGGTTGTATTAAAGCTACAACCCCAGCTTTAGATGCCATTTCTATGTTATCGGCAAACGGAAAAAATGCGTCTGATGCCAGGACACTGCCTGATGAAAAATTACCTGCTGCGCGGACAGCTAAGTGGATCGAGTTTAAGCGGTTTGGCTGACCGGACCCCATACCTAGTAACTGCTTGTTTTTAGCTAAAACAATTGCATTTGACTTTACATGTTTTACTGCAGTCCAAGCAAAGGCAAGATCGTCAAGTTGGTTTTTAGTTGGCTTTTTCTCAGTAACCACTGTCCACGAGTTAGGGTCGACTCGTTTTGCATCCGTTTCTTGTATTAAAGCTCCACCAGATATATTTCGTATTTCTATTTGAATAGCTGGATTCTTATCCTGCTCAATTTCTAAAATTCTTAAATTCTTTCTTTTTCTTAATAGCTCTAAAGCAGCTTCGTCGTATCCTGGAGCAACTATTACCTCATAGAATACGGATTTAAATTGTTCCACTGTTTCAAGTTCAACATTACGATTGAAACCTAGAATTCCGCCATAGGCTGACACAGGATCTCCTTCAAATGCTAGCTTATATGCGGAGGCCTGATTTTCATTTACAGATAGTCCGCACGGGTTGTTGTGTTTAACTATGGCGACCGCAGTATTATCGAAGTCGGATACTATGTTCCATGCAGCATCAGCATCTAATATGTTGTTGAAAGAAAGATCTTTACCATGTAGCTTATTTGCATTTGCAATCCCCTTGGAAGATTTAGGGCTTTTATATAGTGATGCCGCTTGATGGGGGTTTTCACCGTACCTAAGAGTGGAAACCTTAGTAAGATTGACTGAAAAGTGTTCTGTTTTATTAATAGGGTTTTCATTTAGATAGTTACTGATAATAGCATCATATTCCGAGACGTGTTTAAAAGCTTTATGTGCTAGATACTTTCGATAATTGAATCCCACACTATTTAGTCCATTTTGGGAAATATCATCCGCAACTTTTTCATAGTCGTTTGGGTCAACAATCACAATTACATCTTTAAAATTTTTAGCAGCAGCTCGTAACATTGACGGGCCACCTATATCAATATTTTCTAATGCATTGTCTAAAGTACAGTTTGCCTTTGATATTGCATCTGAAAAAGGGTATAGATTTACTGCGACTAGATCAATTGTATCTATCGAATGATCAGATATTTGAGCAATATCATTTTTATTACTGCGCCTCGCCAGAAGCCCGCCATAAATTTTCGGATGCAGGGTTTTTACACGACCATCAAGTATTTCCGGAAATTCCGTCACTTTTTGCACCGCAGTCACTTTGATTTTTGCGTCTGTTAATTGTTTATACGTTCCGCCGGTACTTATGATATCCATTCCCGAGTCCGATAGCTTTTTGCCTAATACAACTACTCCGGTTTTGTCATATACACTTAATATAGCTCTCATATAGTCTTCCAAATAGTTAAATTATTATTTTTGATTCTGAGCTGGATATTGTTTCTCCAATCACAGATGTATGTGGTATTGATTCAAGTATGTAATCCACGTTTTTCGAATCACATATGGCGATCATGCCAATACCCATATTGAAAACACGATTCATTTCATCGAGAGAGATATCTCCTTCTGATTGAATCAAATCAAATATAACAGGTACCTTCCAAGATTCTTTATAGAATTTTGCACCGATACCACGAGGTAAAGATCTAGGCATATTTTCTGTCAATCCACCTCCAGTTATGTGTGCCAGAGACTTTACCCTACCTTTCATAATGCTGGTTTCTTTTACGTATGAACGATGTGGTTCAGATATTTCTTCTGCTAGTGTACGACCTAAAGTGTCAGAATATTTGGTTAAGATGGCATGGTTGTTTTCAATATTAAACACTTTTCTAATTAATGAAAAACCGTTTGTGTGTATTCCACTTGATGGTATTCCAACGAGAGAGTCACCTACATTAATTTCATCTGGATTCAGTAATTCATCTTCTTCTACAGCACCTACTACGAATCCAGCCATATCAAAATCTTCTTCCCTGTATATTCCAGGCATTTCAGCCGTTTCGCCACCAATTAGAGCACATCCAGCAGATTCACAAGCGAGGCTCATTCCTGATACTAACTGATTGATAATAACCTGATCTATTTTGCCGATTGCAATATAATCCAAAAAGAATAGAGGATCTGCCCCGCTAACGATTACATCGTTTAGACATGCATTTACTAGATCAATACCTAGGTTTTTATAATTGCCTGTCAACTTTCCCAAAAGCAATTTTGTGCCAACGCCGTCTGTACTTGACACCAAAACAGGATTCTTATAACTGGCTAGCTTATATAATCCTCCAAATCCGCCTATACCAGATAAAACTTCTGGCCCATGTGATGATTTTGCTATGCTGGCGAGGGAATTTTTTAGTTTTTCAGCTGAGTTGCGATCTACTCCAGCAAGTTTATATTTATCTACCCATGAATTACTCAAAATTAACCTATATTCGTATTTATATTTAAAATTCGAGAGCTAGCTTGTCCATTTCAAGCTGTACTGGTATTGGATGATTGCCATTAAAACAACCAAGGCAAACATTCTCCTTCGAAATATTAACTGACCTTAGTAAACTCTCAATGTCTAGATAACCTAGAGAGTCAGCTCCAATGTACTCTTTGATTTCATCGACCGATTTATTAGCAGCAATGAGTTCCCGCTTTGAAGCTAAGTCAACACCTAGATGGCAAGGCCATTTTATTGGTGGGGCACATATTCTTAGATGGATTTCTTTGGCGCCGCTCTTTTTTAGGAGATTAACAACATGAGGAGTTGTAGTACCCCTAACAATGGAATCATCAACGACAACAAGTCTTTTATTGTTAATAATGTCCGGCAATGGATTGAGTTTTCTTCTCACCCCAAGCTCTCTAAGTCTTTGGTCAGGCAGAATAAATGTGCGTCCTGCGTAGCGGTTTTTGATTACTCCCTCTGCATATGGTATTCCAGAAGCTTTAGAATAACCGACAGCTGCAGCAGTTGCGCTATCCGGAATGCCTATAACTAGATCCGCATCGACAGGATATTTACGTGATAATTCTGCTCCCATCTCCATCCTTTGAGTGTAGACAAGTTTTCCGCCTAATTTGCTGTCAGGCCTAGCAAAATAGATATTTTCGAAAATACAGGATGCAGTTCGACCATTACTGGGTTTTTGGTAGATTGTATTGATACCTTTTGAATTTACCATTATCGCTTCGCCAGGCATTATTTCGCGAATGAATTCAGCTCCAACATGATCTAGTGCACAAGTTTCTGAAGCGATCACCCATCCCTTTCCAAGAGATCCAATACATAATGGCCTTACACCTAATGGATCTCTTATAGCCAGAATTCCTTCATTGGTTAATACTGTTAATGAATATGCTCCACTTAAACGTCTCATCAAGGAAGAGCATCTTTGCCCCCAGTCTGAACCAGGTAGATAACTTAGCATGTGCGCGATTATTTCTGAATCATTTGAGGTTTCAAAATTACATCCCCATTCTATAAGTTCTCTACGAAGCTCTATGGAGTTAACCACATTGCCATTATGTGCAAGAGCAATCTCTCCATTGGGACCTTTTGACAAAATTGGCTGTGCATTTTTGGAATGACTGCTTCCAGTTGTTGAGTATCGTGTGTGACCAATTGCTGAAAAGCCGGGAAGCAGAGATATTTGGTCTTCGGTTATGCCTTGCGAAATAAGGCCCATCGCGGTTTTAACTTTAATTGTTTTACCATCCCATGAAGCAAAACCTGCGCTTTCTTGACCTCGGTGCTGTAGTGCGAATAGGCCAAAAAATGCGATACGTGTAGCTGATTCATCAGGTGAATATACACCCACAACCCCGCATTCTTCATGAATACCAGAATCAATAGTCATATCATTTTTATTTATACTAGGATTCATTAGATTGGCTCGGGCAGAACGTAATATGTCTCATGTGTACTAAATGTTAGAGCCAAACCTCATTAGCGGAAAATTATAATTGATTGATTATAAGGTCTCATTTTCTACTATTCTACGGGCTCTCATTATAGAGGGTCAATTAAAAAAAGAAAGTAACGAAACAAAGAATTTTGGTATCAACTAATTTTTTTACAAGACCTCGAGATTTATGTATTAACTTTTAATAAGTTGGTGGCCATTTAAATTTGTTTTGAGAGTCTAATATGCGGCTAAGGAACGATCTTCTTAAAATTGACATCAATTATGGCTAACTATAGAATCCGACTCAAGTTTCTGAGCTTCCATCAACCCAAATTACTGTTAGGTTGATTTAAAAAGTTAATAAGGAGGTGATGGACGTGTTAAACACGGTTATTACTATCATCGCCGTCTTGATTGGATTGGGAGCAGGAGCATTAGTTGGATTTTACTGGAAAAAAATCGTTAATCGAAGACGATTACAAGAAGCGCACGAGGACGCTGAGCTTATAACATCTGAAGCTCATGAGAGTAAAAGAGCTATTATTATTGAGGCTAAGGAAGAAAGCCTTAGGATTCGAACAGCTACTGAATCCGAACTGCGTGAACAGCGGTCTGAGATAAAGGACTCAGAGCGCAGATTAAGTAAAAGAGAAGAACAACTTGATCGACGAAATCATAATTTGGAAATACGTGAAAAGACATGGCATTCAAAAGAAAAGGAGTTGGAGTTAGCCAGAAATGAAGTAGATGAAGTTCTAAACAAGCAACTTGAGGAACTTGAAAATATATCTGGTATGACCAACCAGGAGGCTGAAAGTCTTTTACTGGAAAGAGCTTCGGAAGAAATTCAACATGAAGTTGCACGTAGATATCGAGATTATGAAGAGCGAATAAAAGAAGAGGCAGATGATAAGGCCCGAAGCATAATCGGCCAGGCGATTCATAGACTTGCTTCTGATGTTGTTTCTGAAATGACTATTGCTTCCGTTTCATTACCATCTGACGATATGAAAGGTCGTTTGATTGGCCGAGAAGGACGGAATATAAGAGCTATTGAGAAGGCTACGGGTGTAGATTTGATCATAGATGATACGCCAGAGCAGGTGACGTTATCTTGTTTCGATCCGGTTAGGAGAGAAATTGCAAAATTGGCAGTTAGTAAATTAATTGCTGATGGTAGGATTCATCCTGCTAGGATCGAAGATATTGTCTCTAAGTCTGAAAAAGAGATTTGGTCTAATATTTGGAAGAGTGGAGAGGATGCTGTATTTGAAACCGGCGTTCGTGGATTGCACCCTGAAGTAGTTAAATTACTTGGTAAATTAAAATACAGGTATAGTTATGGAGAAAACGTATTACTTCATAGTATTGAAGTAGGTAATTTGGCGGGTATGATTGCTTCCGAATTAGGTGCCAACGTCAAAACAGCTAAGACTGGAGGACTATTACATGACTTAGGAAAAGCATTAAGTCATGAAGTCGAAGGCGGGCATGCAAAGATTGGAGCCGATGTTGCAGCCAAATATAAAGTTTCTAAGGCGATTTGCGATTGTATTGCTGACCACCATGATGACGAACCAAGATCTTTGGAAGGATTCGTTGTTGCCGCGGCTGATGCGATTAGTGCCGCGAGACCTGGCGCTAGGAGCGACACTCTTGAACACTATATAGAGCGGATAAAGGCACTAGAAGAAGTGGCCGACGGCTTTGAAGGAGTGGAAAAATGTTACGCAATTCAAGCTGGAAGAGAAATTAGGGTTTTAGTAAAACCAGATAATGTGGATGATTTAATGGCATCTGATTTAGCCAGGAAGATAGCTGCAAAAATTGAAGAAACATTAGTTTATCCTGGCCAAATCAAAGTGACTGTAATTAGAGAAAGCAGATCGATAGAGTTAGCTCAATAACGCTGCGAAGATAATAAGATTTTGATACATTAACACAAGGTTTAATTTGTTAAACCTTAAATTATATGGTGGTTATGTATTAATTTAGATATGCGTCAATGTTCATGTTTAATTTAGACCTGCATCTTCACAGCACCGCGTCCGATGGTACATTAAGTCCGTGTGATCTTGTAAATAAATGTGCTCAAAGTGGGTTAAAAGCTATTGCTCTTACAGATCATGACACACTTGATGGTATTGATGAAGCAATCAGACAAGCTGAAGTAATTGGTAGTATTGAGCTTATTCCAGGTATTGAAGTTAGTAGTAATTGGAATGGGATAGAAGTACACATTCTTGGTTTATTCACTCGTCCAGAAGATAACAGTTTGTCTGAATATTGTCGTAGGGCTAGGAAAAACAGGTTATTACGCAGTAAGAAAATAGTTGAAAGGCTGCAGCTTATTGGGCTTGAAATTGAATTTGAAAAAGTAACTGAGTTAGCAGGTAATGCCGTTATTGGTCGACCTCATATTGCAAAAGCGCTTGTAGATGCTGGGTATGTGAATTATCCAAAGGAAGCATTTGATTTATATCTGGGATCCTCGCACTCATCTTATTATCCAAGTAGCACAATATCGCCTAGTAAAGCAGTTGATTTACTTGTGCAATCAAATGCTTTACCAGTTTTGGCGCACCCGATGAGATCAAAAGTAAAATCTGGTCGAAATCCTATAAGTAACTTGCCCGGGTTAATATCAGAGCTGAAACCTAGAGGCTTAGCAGGAATTGAGGTTTATTATGGTGATTACACAGATAGTCAGATTAAGAGACTTAGTTTAATTGCAAAAGAGAACGACTTGATCGAATGTGGAGGGAGTGACTTCCATAACTCAGGAAATCCAGGAGAACCTCAACCGGGCACAATCGGGCCACCAATTGAGACTCTTAGTGAATTGAAAAACAGGTTGAAATGAATTAACGATGCCAAAGGTTCAAATTGATTGTTGAAATAGCCGTGGTACTCATCGCCTATATAATAGGTTCTATTCCAACTTCATATATTGCTGGACGATTTTTTCATGGTATTGACATAAGAAGCTATGGTTCAGGTAATGTTGGATCGTCCAATATAATGCAAATTTCCGGAAAAAAAATGGGGTTAGCAGTTGGTGTTTTTGATTCATTCGCTAAAGGCACTGCAACCATCATTTTAATTCGATATTTATATCCGGATCCCTGGATGATGTTTGTAGTAGGTGTTGCTTTGGTTGTGGGGCATAATTGGAGTATTTTCCTGAAATTTACGGGAGGGAGAGGGGTTGCTACTACTATAGGAGTCGTTTTCGGATTGTTTATGTGGAAGGAGATCCTATTGCTTACAGTAGTGATGGGTGGAATGGGAAAAGTGTTATCAAAAGATATGAGTGCATGGACATTGTGTGCAATGATTTTATTGCCTATATTAGCTTTGATATTTAACCAACCTCCAGAATATATATACTTGTGCATCGCCATGAGTATAGTGATGTTGTTGAAGAGGTTGACCGGCAATTTTGAAAAGATAGATAAAAACAATAGCTCAATTTTTGTAGTTCTATGTTGTCGTATAATTTGGGACAGAGATATTCGCGATAGGAAAGCCTGGATGCGAAGGAAATTAAGCCGATAATTTAAAAAATACTCACCTAATTTAGTTAAACAGGATGCATTCGTTAATTAATTCACAATATAATATTAAAGATGTATTTCGGCATAGTTAAATTTGTATGCATGGAACTTAAATGGTATTAGATAAGATTGATTCTAAAATAATTGAAATTCTTGAACTTGATGGGCGTACGTCCAATGCATATATGGCGAAGATAATTGGAGTTAGTGAAGGAACGATTCGCCGTAGACTGAAGAAGCTTATTTCTGATAATTACCTATACATTAATGGAGTTGCCAACCCATCTAAAATGGGACTGGACTCACAGGCAATAGTAGGGATAAAGGCAGATGCTGATAAAATTGAAGATATTGTCGATCAATTGAGTCAATTCAATGAAGTCAAATGGTTATCGGAGGTTACCGGACAATACGATGTGTTTTGCTGGGTAGCTTTGGGCAATCCAAATGATCTCGGTAAGTTTTTGAGAGATAAGTTAGGTTGCATTGCTGGATTGCAAAGTTCAGAGACTTTTGTAAGCTTGGGCGGTATAGTCAAATTTGGTAATGGCGTAAAATAAATTACATAGCTTCAGTATTAATACATGTTTTTACTTGAACTTGACCGAAAATAAATATACATTTTCCTAACCT
>CEUZ01069881.1_pt1 | contig 23096 bp, 21 predicted proteins | sample 361511 | NCBI WGS metagenome assembly CEUZ01 (sample SAMEA2622822, study PRJEB7988) | marine metagenome | biome: marine biome (ENVO:00000447); feature: surface water layer (ENVO:00002042); material: "saline water (ENVO:00002010), including plankton (ENVO:xxxxxxxx)" | depth 5 m | reverse complement strand
AAATAAAATAAAGGAATAAGTATTTAATTTTCACGAATACTAGCTATCATAGTAATACGTTTTCCATGATAATAATCAACTAAATTTCTGAAATTTTGTATATTTTTCTTCCAGTCAAAGTATTGAAAATTAGAAAAACCTAAGCATGTAAGCATGTTCTCTAAAGCAAGTTTACTAGGTGTTCCAACCAGGACTTCTTTTTTTAGAGATTCATTAGAAAATGCATGTGCTTCTTTTTCACTGTTATCAATATGCAGTTTAATGATTCTTTCATTTGAAAGATCAATTCTGGTGTCTATAATTATGAATTTTGGATTCAATCTTTTGATTTCTGATAACAAATTCCAATGTTCAATTGTGTGATAGAGAAAATCCAAACAAAAAACAACATCAAATTGATTTGACTTTAGTTTTTTTATTTCTGAATTAATATCGTTTTTGATAAATTGGTATGAATCTTTACAAACATCATACTCTTTCATATTTTGAAACGCATTGTTTACTAGATGTTCTCTAGCCTCAATACCTAAGACATGTTTAGCACCATTTTTTAATGCAGCGAAGCTCCAACGTCCATCATGTGAAGCAATATCAAGAATTGAACTATTTTTAATAATCTCCAGATTAGAACCTACAATTGCCTCATACCTCCCATTAAGGTGGTTTAGATTCTCAACAGTTTTACTTGAACTAAGAAATTTTGGATAATCATCAAAAAAACCTATTGGTAATTCTTCTTTGTTAGAGAAATTATATTTTGGATTTACCTGTTCATATTCTTTTGAATTATAGAATAATTCTTTGACTTCGTCTATAGTTAATTTCTCGGCAATAGTTTTTGAGACCCAGTACTCTAATCCTTCTTTGTCAGGTTCTCTAAGTAGTAGAGTTCTATACAAATTTTCTATTTCATTGCTAATCTTATCTTTGTTAGGCAAATCAATTAGAATTATTTTTGAAACAATAAATCTCTAACTAATTTGAAAATTCAAATAAACCTATTTTCCCAATTGTTGAACCAGAAAAAATATGTGGGTATGTTTTTTAATCTGACCTGTTAAAAAAACTGAATCATTAACTACAGAATCGCTTCAATTTAATACAGAAATCAGTATTCTTCCATAATTTTATTACTTACTGGCCAACCTTTAGGAATTCCATCGAAAACATCACCAAACTGTGGTTTCTTATAAAGTTCTTCAATTGGTTTTGTTTTTATCTTATTTTTCTTTATTTCATCATCAGAAATAAAAAATGCGTTTGATCCTGAACTATCACAACCTACTAAGCTATAGCCTTTTTCTTTTCCTAATTTTACATAAGCCAATAAGCTGGCTCCAAAATAATCTGTCCAGTCATATTCAGCCTCTGGTAAATATTTTACAACTTTACTTTCTGATATAGAAATTGATGAATTATATTCAACTACAACAACTCGTGGAATACAAACCTCGATAGCTTTCCAAATCCAGAAAGTATTATAATCAATATCTAAAGAAAGTAAATCAATTTTTGGAGGAACGCTGTACTTGGTAAGTATTTTATTAATATTTTCCATTGTAACTGTTTCTTTTTTCAGAAATTGTGACATTGTAGAAGGAATCGAAGGTTCTTGTAATTTGTGGGAAATTTTCTTAGGTTTTGATATAGGATCAACCCATGAAACATTTCTTTTGTAAGAAAAGTTATCTATTAAGAGTCCATTCCAGCCATTTTCTAAAAAGTATCTTGTGTTACATTGTCTAGCGTCATCACATCCTATCTCCAATGAAAATTTGTTTGTGGTATCAATCATTGAAAAAATAAAATCTAGTATTCCATCTTCCCCCTGTTGAGAAAATATCTTTCTTTCAAAAGAATTAATCTCAAATTCTTCTCTCTTTTTTTGCCATACTTTACCTTCGGGGCTATTAAGTAAATGGCTTTGCAATTCTTCTATTGAAAAATTTTCATTTACAATTTTTGTAAAAAAATAATCTAATCCCTGTTTGTCTGGTTCACGCAAAAGTACTTTTTGATATAGGCTTGAAATCTGTTTGATTATATCTTCCTTATTGTCCAAATTCAATCGTTTTACATATAATAATTATTCATTATAAATCTGATTTAAATTCAAATCTACTTTGAAAATTCAAATAAACCTATTTTCCCAATTGTTGAACCAGAAAAAATATGTGGGTATGTTTTTTCATATGGAACAGATAATGTATCTACTAATTCTACATTTTTAAACCCACAAATTCCATTTGCAATGTTTATCAAACATTGTGAACTAGCTACAATTGGAGAAAACCAGTCAGGATTATCCTTAATCTCTGATGTATTGTAATAATACATTATTGGATTTTCACTTTCTAATATATGACCTGCTAAAAAAACTGAATCATTGACTACAGTATATAATTTCTTTAATGTAGAAATTAAGTTCTCCAGATGATAATATACCCCAAAAAATAATACATAATCAAAAGTTTCATTAATTAATTCTATGTCATTTACATCAAGATTTCTATATTCTACTGTTGATTCAAGTATTTTCTTATTCAATTCAAAATTATTTGTGTTAATCTTTTTTTCCGAATCTGAAAAATTTTTTTGTATATCAAATCCTTCATAATCTATTGCAAGTACTCTAGTAGCATTTCTTTGTTCACACAAAAATGAATAAAATCCATCTGCGCATCCCACATCAAGAATACTTTTTCCAGTTAGATCATTTGGTATTATTTGGGAAATCCACGATTGATATTTCGATGATGTTCTAGTGTTGGAGTTTTGTATTCCGTTAATATTGAAAGAATGATACCATGAATTATTTTCTTCAAAATGTTTTTTTATTTCTTCTTTAGAAATTTTGGACGGAAAGACTGTCTCATTATCTACTAGTTTAGAGTTTTGGGATTCAGATGCCTCAAAGGAATTTTTTATGTCATCATATACCTCCTCCATAGTCAAAGAATTCCGCATAACACATGCTGTATAGTGCTTTAATCCTTCAAAATCTGCATCTCTATGAAGTAATGTTTTATAAAAATCCTGAATATTTTTCCTTATTTTTTCTTCATCTAAAATATGATTCATGATTAATACAGATAGATAGTTTTGAAAATATTAATTTCTTTTTTTATAAGAATTATCATCACCAGTCGTAATAGCATCCCATGGGAAATATTCACCTCTGATCCATCTTTCCCAACGACTGATGTCTTCTTCAACCATAATTTTAACTAATTTTTTAAACTTAGTTTTTGGACTCCAACCAAGTTTTTTTCTTGCTTTTTTATAATCACCACGAAGATACTGAACATCTATTGGACGTAAATATTGTTTATCAGTCTTAATCTTTGTGTTTGATATTCCTGCGATCCTACATGCTTCATTTACAAATTCTCGCACTGTGTGTGTTTCATTTGTGGCAAGAACATAATCGTCAGGGTTTTTTTGTTGTAACATTTTCCACATACCCTCTACAAATTCTGGTGCATATCCCCAATCTCTTTTAGAATCAAGATTACCAAGTTTTAATGATTTTGAAAGTCCAAGGGAAATCTTTGCCACACCGTTAGAAATTTTCCTTGTAACAAACTCTAATCCGCGCAATGATGATTCATGATTAAATAATATTCCATTTGTTGCATACATATCATACCCCTTCCTATATGCACGTGCCATCCAATAACTATACAATTTTGAAACTGCATATGGACTAACTGGTTTGAATGGAGAAACTTCATTTTTCACGGGAGAAATATCTTCTCCGAACATTTCACTAGAAGATGCTTGGTAAACTTTTATTTTTTTATTAAATTTTAGAATCTCGTCTAATAGTCTTACAGTACCAAGCCCAGTTATCTCAGAAGTATAAAGTGGTTGAACAAACGATGCACTAACAAAACTTTGAGCAGCTAAATGGTATACCTCATTAGGTCTAGAAGTAATTAATGCTTCAGAAATTGATCGAGAATCTAAAATGTCTAATGGTAATAGGTTTACTTTATCATGAATTCCAAGATCATAAAGTCTCCAAAAATTAGGAGTAGATAGTCGCCTATATCCGCCAAAAACTTTGTAACCTTTTCCTAAAAGAAAATTAGCAAGATATGCACCGTCTTGACCAGTAATGCCTGTAATTAATGCAGTTTTCATTATAGCCTGTAAAAGTAATCAAAAATTGAGTATTAAAAGTATAGTGAGCTTTCTTCTACATATTTATCTTAAATTATTTTTTATAATTATAGTATGAATACTATCGTAATAACAGGTCATAATGGATTTTTAGGTTCAAATCTTTTATCAAACTTAATTTCAAATAAATGTAAAATTTTGGGAATTTCTAAAACTATTAAAAAAAGTAATTCTATAAAACAGATAAAAAGAAATATTTTGGATATAAAAGATTCAGATATTCCAAAAAATTCATGTATTATTCATCTTGCAGCAATAACTGACGTTGCATATTGTGAAAAATATCCAAAAAAATGTCATGATGTAAATGTGATAGGTACACAAAAAATTCTAGAAATTGCTCGTAAAAAGAACTGCAGTGTGATTTATCCTAGTACAAGTCATGTTTATGGAATCCCAAAGAAATTACCAATTAAAGAAACACATCCAACAAATGCCACGTCTGTTTACTCAGAATCAAAAATCAAAGCCGAGCAACTTTGTAAAAAATTTTCAAAATCTTATGATTTAGATATTTCTATCCTAAGATTATTTTCTACATATGGACCAAAAAATTCAGAATATAAAGTAGAATCTATAATCATAAAACAGCTCTTAACAGGAAATTTAATAAAAATTGGCAACTTATCTCCTAAAAGAGATTTCATCTACATAGATGATGTTATTAATGCGTTTCAAATTGTATCTGAAAATCTAAAAGGTTTTAACATTTACAATGTAGGTTCTGAAAAGAGTTATTCAATTAAGGAGATTTGTAATATTCTAAAAAAACTAAATGGGAAAAAAATTCGTATTATTACAGATAAAACAAAATTAAGAAAAAATGATGTTAAAAATGTGGTTTCTAATTGTTCAAGAATTAAAAAACTTGGATGGAAATCAAATGTTTCAATTAATGAGGGATTAGAATTAACACTAAATTGGTATATCACAAAAAAGTAAAATCTCTAGGGAACTTCAAAATTAAGAAAATTTAAGCTACACATAGAAATTTTTCATAATGTTTTTTAAACAATGTTTTTGTAGAAATACAGATATGCCTATGCTAGTATGTATTCCAGCGTTTAATGAAGAACATATTATTGACAAAGTAATTAAAAACTGTCAAAAATATGCGGATAAAGTTGTAGTATGTGATGATGGTTCTGATGACAAAACATCCGAAATTGCAGATTCTGCAGGTGCTGATGTAATAAGACATGCCAAAAATTTTGGAAAAGGTGAAGCATTACAATCACTCTTTAAATTTGCTAGACATTCTAATTTTGATATTATTGTTACAATTGATGGAGATGGACAATTTCTTCCTGAAGAGATTCCAAAACTTGTAAAAGGAATTGAATCTGGAAAATCTGACATTGTAATTGGATATCGCTTTGATGATGCACAAGAAATGCCAAATTATAGAAAGTTTGGTAACAAGATGTTAGATAAAATGACAAATATTGTTGCAGAATTATCAGTAAGAGACACACAAAGTGGGTTTAGGGCATATTCAAAAAATATAATTAATTTAATAGATTTTAAAAAGAAAGGGTTTGGTGCAGATGCTGAAATTTTGGTTAGTGCTGCAAAAAATGGAGCCAGAATCTCTGAAGAAAAAGTTTCAGTGATTTATGATACAGGTTCTAGAACATCTACAAAAAATCCCATTTCACACACGGGAGAAGTTATTTCATCACTATTAGAAATTATTGCTATTCGTTCACCGTTGAAGTTTATTGGAATACCAGGAATTGTTTTGCTAGTATTTGGTATTTATTTTGCCATAGATGTTACCCTAACTTATAATGAAATAGGATATTTCTCTATACCATTTACATTAATTGGAGTTTCATGTTTGATTGTAGGTTTGATTTTATTTTTGTCGTCCCTATTATTACACAGCGTATCTAAGCGTTCTAAAAATAAAAATAAATAGTTAAACTTGTGATGATCTGAGTGTCCGAATTATTAGATAAAGTAAAGGAAAAAAAAGCAACCATTTGTATCCTAGGATTGGGTCGTGTGGGTTTGCCCTTAGCATCAGTTTTTGCTAGTAAGGGAATAGATGTTGTTGGGATTGATATCAATGAAGAGAGATTAACCTCTATTAGGAGTGGCAAATGCCCATTTTATGATCCAATACTTCAAGAAAATATGGATATATCATGTAGTTCCGGAAAATTAACAGTAGAAAGTGATCTTGGCAAAATAAAAGATCGTATAGATGTAATAATTGTGACGGTTGGAACACCTACAACATTAGGAAATAGTGTAGATTATTCACAGGTTTATACTGCATTGGAAGAAGTTTGTAAAGTTGATTTAAGAAATAAAATTGTAGTTATGAGATCTACCTTACCACCACGAACCACAACTGATATTATAATACCATTTATTGAAAATAAAACAGGATTAATTGCTGGAAGTGATTTTCATATAGCGGTCTGTCCTGAAAGAATTCTTGAAGGACAGGCAGTGAAAGAAATTCAAGAATTACCAGAAATTATTGGAGGTATTAATCAGATATCAAACGATATTATAACAGAAGTTTTTAGATGGATAAATCCAAATAAAAAATTTTCATATACTACAACTACTGGTGCAGAGCTTGCAAAACTTTTTGCAAATATCTACAGATACATAGGATTTGCACTATCAAATGAATTTGCTATTTGGGCTGAAATGTTTGGTGAAAATGCATCAAATATAATTAATATCTCAAATTATGAATATCCTAGAAGTAATATCCCAAAACCTGGTTTTGCTGGTGGTCCTTGTTTAAGTAAGGATGGATTATTTCTAGACAATAACACAACATTTTCAAGTATTGTCTCAACAGCATGGAAAGTTAACGAATCAATTCCTCAACATGTAATTAACAAGATTAGAGAGGTGGAAGGAAATCTATTTGGAAGAAATGTTGGAATTCTTGGAATTTCATTTAAATCAAATAGTGATGATTTAAGAAATTCACCATCTGTAAAATTAGTTGAATTACTAAAAGCAGGAGGTTCAATAGTAAAAATTCATGATCCCTTCGTTAAAGATACATTATCACTTAATGAGGTATTAGAGTCATCAGATATAATTATTCTAGCAACAAATCACTCCAAGTTTAAAGATATTAAAAAAGAAATACAGAATGCAGGGCCAAAATTAGTCTATGATGTATGGAGCTTGTATGATAAAGATGACTTCTCTTCATCTAAATATCTTAAATTAGGAATGGGTTCAAATTTTTAAATTATTTTTGGTTCAGGAAGAGGAAGAATTATTTTTCCTTTAAATCCGTCATCGCGGATTTTTGCTACAATACTATCACTCAAGTGCCAAGAAAGTAATAAGGCAAAATCAGGTTGATCTATAACAAGTTGATTATCGTCTACTACTTCTATATGTGAACCTGGTGTAAATTTTCCAATTTTTAGAGTGCTTTTTTCTGCAATATAATCAAGATTCTCTGAATTAATGTTGCAGAAATTTAAAATTGTACTAGAACGTGCAGGTGCACTAATACCTACAATTTTATGTCCATCTTCTTTGATTTTTAATAATAGTGAAATTAATTTATTTTTATTTTCATGTATTTTTTTAGCAAATTCTTGGTATGTTTCAATCTCTGAAAGTTTTAGTTGATCTTCATAGTCAATAATGTTTTTTACGTTATCACTCTTTGTGAATTTTCCTTTTAGTGATGCATAAACTCTGATTGACCCACCATGTGATGAAATACGTTCACAATCAAAAACATCCATATCATATTTTTCAAATAATTGGATTAATGGTTTCAAGGAGTAATAACGTAGATGCTCATGATAGATTGTATCATATTCTAATTTCTCAATAATATCAACTAAATACTGTGATTCAGAAACAAAAACACCATCTTCTTTTAATAGAATCCTTATACCATTCATGAGAGAATCAAGATCTTTTATGTGTGCAAATGCATTAGTAATAGTAATTATCTTCGCTTGTCCATTTTCATCTAAAATTTGTTTTGCAACTCCTTCATTAAAAAAATCATTTACAGTCTGAATACCATTTTTCATTGCAATATCAGCTATATTAGATGGTTCAACTCCTAAAACTCGTGATCCTGAATTTTTGAAAAATTGTAACAGTGTGCCATCATTTGATGCAATATCTATTACCAAATCATCTTTGTTAGGTGAAAATCTTTCCACAAGTATTTCTGTAAATGATTCTAAATGTGCTCTAAATGCGGTGCTTATTCCTGATGTATAGAGATATTCTTTAAACATGATTCGTGGATCAACTGCATCACCTAATTGTACTAGACCACAATTGCTACAAAAAAACACCTGTAATGGAAATACTTCATTTTTATCCAAAAGTCTTTCTTTAGTAACAAAATTTAGTGGTGGGGGGTGATTACCTAAATTAAGAAAATTTGTTAAATTAGTATTGGAACAAATATAGCACTGCATAATCAGTCAAGTTAAAATTGTTTTATAAATTAAGCATAGTGAATTATGAAATTATTTGTTCTTGGGGGAAGTGGATTAATAGGAAATGCAATAGTAAAAAAAGCTAAAGATGAATTTGATGTATTAACAACATATTATAGGAATTCTGTTGCTATTGATAATGTAAATTCTTTTGAATGTTATTTTCCTAATGACTTAGATAAGTTAGAAGAAGTTGTAAAAAAAGAAAAACCAGATGTAATAGTTAACACAATGGGATATTCAAATATTGATTTTTGTGAATCGAATAAAAATAATACTGAAAAACTACATGTAGAAACCACTGAGAGAATTTGTAACATATGTGAAAGTAATGGTTCAAAACAGATTTTTCTATCATCAGATTATGTTTTTGATGGGGAAAAAGGAGATTATTCCGAAAATGATATACCAAATCCAGTGAATTTTTATGGATTAAGTAAATTAAAGGCTGAACAATTAATTTTAAAAAATCCACTCAATACAATAATTAGAACTTCTGTAATATATGACTGGGATTACCGTGCAAGATTCTTTAATTATGTAATTGATAATTTACAAAAACAACAAGTAATTAAAGCAACTACTGATGTTTATAACAGTATTACATTTTTAGATAATTTAGTTGATTCAATGTTGAAAGTGATTAAGCTTGAACAGAATGGAATATTTCACGTAGTTGACTCAACATGTTCTAATAGATTTGAATTTGCAAAAGTAATTGCAAAGGTTTTCAAATTAGATGAGAATTTAGTTGAAAGAGTATCAGTTCATGATAACTTGAAAAATATAGCAAAAAGACCGAAAAATGCATGTTTGAACAATTCAAAAGCAAAACAAGAATTGGAATTAGACTTTAATACAATTGAAGAAGGAGTTAGTAAGGTTTTCATCAAATCACAATTATAATTTAAGAATAATTACTAGACAAATTTTATAACAGGAAAAATTGGAATCGATTCATATTGGATAAATTATTTACAATTTGCATGATATGCAATGGGGATTTTAATTGAGAAGAAATTTGGTTACAGGTGGAGCTGGGTTCCTTGGTAGTAACATTGTAAATGAATTATTAGGTTTAGGAGAGGAAGTGGTTATATTTGATAATGGATTTAGACAGGATTTTACAAATATAGAAAAATTTGAAGGAAAAATTTCTTTAATTAAAGGCGATATTACAAAAAAAGAAGATTGGGACAAACTACCAAAAGATTTTGATGTTGTGTATCATTTAGCAGCAATAAATGGTACTAAATATTTCTATGAAATACCAGACAAAGTTTTAAAAGTTAATGTTAATGGAACCATGAATTTTGTAAATTGGTTACATAATTCAAATGTAAAACGATTTTTTTTCTCATCCTCGTCAGAAGTTTATGGTTTTCCAAAAGTTTTTCCTACCCCAGAAACTGAGGAATTAAGTATTCCAGATCCTACAAATCCAAGATTTTCTTACTCATCAAGTAAAATGCTAGGTGAGATTATTGTAATAAATTTTGCCAGATCACTTGGAATTGATTATAGTATTGGACGCATTCATAATGCATATGGACCACAGATGGGATTTGAACATGTAATGCCTGAATTCATAAAACGATGTGTTTTAGATGAAAAATTTACAGTTCAAGGAGATGGTACCGAGTCCCGATGTTTTTGTTTTGTTAGTGATATTGTAAAGGCAATCTTGACAATTACAAAAAGCGAAGATGGAAAAAATGAAATTTTCAACATAGGTAATCCACATGAAATTAGCATCAATGAATTAATTGATGTACTAGGTAAAATTCACGGTTCAAAAATAATTCCAGAATATAAAAATTTCAGCAAACCTGGTACCAAAAGAAGGGTTCCAGATATTACAAAATTAAAAAATCTTGGATATACACCTTCAATTACATTAGATGAAGGGTTGAAAAAAACATATGATTGGTATTCAAATTACTATAAAAACAATAGTTGAAAATTAGGATTCTAATAGAATGAATATATTAATTTTAAATTTTAATGTTTCAGGATTTGCAGGTGATGCAAAACAGCCACTATTAATTGCAAAGGGACTGATAGAATTAGGTCATAATGTTGTGTATGTAGTTCCTGATGGAGATGGTTGGTTTTTTGATGAAAATAAAAGTAAAAAATATGCAGATGTACGTAAAAAATTATTAAATGCAGAAGGTGAAATTATTAAAATTGAAGGAATTCCTGTATTGCCAATTCATTGTGTTTCTGAAAAACTAGGATATTATTGCCCAGATGCAGCAAAAATTGCTAAGAAAATATTACCAGATTATGACGTTGTCTATTGTTTACACTGGTACTATCATCTTGGAATGTCATTTTTTAAAGTTGCAGATAAACTAAGAATACCATTTATAATTTCAGCTATGGCAGCTTTTGAAAAACCTGCACAGAGAATAAAAAGTTCAAGAAAAAATATACTAGATTTAGTCTACACAAAAAAATTATTTAAAAATGCAGGAGGGTTCCATTCAGTCGGAGATATGGAAACTGAAACATATACAAAATTAGGAGCTAATCCAGATAAAATTTTTAAAATAGATCATGGGATTTTACTAGAAAATTTTGAATATAAAAATAAGACAGGGATTTTAGAAAAAATTGGATTAGATGTATCTAAACAATCATATCTCTATAATGTGGGAAGAATAGATCCCAAAAAAGGTTTAGAGATTTTATTAGAATCCTTTGCAAAGATTAAAAAAAATCACCATGATCTATTTTTAGTTATTACTGGAACTGGAGTTAAAAAATATGTTGATGAGATAAAAGATTTAGCAAAAAAACTAGAGATTAATGATCACGTAAAATTTACAGGATTTATTTCTGAAGACGCTAAATTAGAATTATTTAAATTTGCAAAATTACATGTGGTAACATCACATAGCGATATTCATACCACTACAGTAATAGAATCACTAGCAATGGGAACACCAGTGGTTATTTCAAAAGCAAGTGATTTTCCAGAGTTGGATGAATATAAAGCAGGAATTACAGTTAATTTGGATCCAGTTTCAATATATGATGCTGTTGAAAAATTACTTAATGATGAAGAAAAATTAAAGGAATATTCTATAAATACCAAAAAACTACTTGATGAAAAATTCCTATTAGAAAATAAATTCAAAGAATATGAAAATATGTTTGAAGAAGTAATAAAAAAATACGAAAAATAGAATAGAATTAAAAAAGAGTGATGTTCAGGTCATATTAGAATGAGTCGAGTTAACACAATCAAAGAAATATTTGAAATATTGATTCATAGACGGAAATTCCACATGTTTCCAATAATACTCGTACTAATTGCACTTATTGGAGTTACAGCACTATCACAAAGTGGATTAATCGCATTCATTTATCCAATTTAAGATGCAACTTTCTTCACCTAGATTCAAAGCATTAGCAGTTTCTGCTGGACTATCTTTTTGGTTCTTTGTTATTATCAGTGCATCAGGATTTTTTTCTATTGAGGTGATGGTGTCATTCATTTTAGGAATTGTAGCTGTTTCCCAAATATTTGCAATTAAGTTATCTAAAGTGCTTGATATGATTGCAGTAATTAACACGAAGATATTTCTGGGAATTCTATTTATTTTCTTGGTTTCAATTTATGGTATAGTTTTTCGGTTATTGAGAATTGATCTATTACGGCTAAAAAAACAGAAAGAAACCTATTGGTTAAATCCTAACGATTTTAAATCAAATAAAATTTCAAAACAGTATTAGAATTGTACAATTTAGGTATATCTTGTTATTATCATGATTCGGCAGCTGCCATTCTGAAAGATGGACGTGTAATTGCAGCTGTTGAAGAGGAGAGATTCTCAAGGAATAAATTCGATGATGGGTTTCCCAGTATGGCTATAGATTGGTGTCTAAAAGAAGTTGGAATTTCACCAGAACAGATAGATTCTGTGGCATTTTATGATAAACCTGTTTTAAAATTTGAAAGGCTTCTTGATAACTATATTGCAGTTGCTCCACGTGGATTATACAGTTTTTTGGACATCATACCAAAATGGCTACACAAAAGATTATGGATAAAAGATGATATTAAAAAGCACCTTAAAGGCTTCAACGGTGAAATAATTTTTCCTGAACACCATTTGTCGCATGCAGCTCATGCATTCTATACATCTCAGTTTGAGGAATGTGCTGTTTTGACAATTGATGGAGTTGGCGAGTGGACCACAACTTCATTTGGTACTATAAAGGATAATTCAATTAACCTCACACATGATATTAGATGGCCACATTCGTTGGGTCTTTTCTATTCAGCATTTACATATTTTCTTGGTTTTAAAGTTAATGAAGGAGAATACAAACTAATGGGACTATCATCATATGGTAAACCCAAATACTATGATCTCATAATGAAAGAACTAATTGATGTAAAAGATGATGGCAGTATTCATCTTAATATGAAATATTTTGCATTTACATATGATAAAGTAATGACCAATGAAAAATTTTCAGAACTATTTGGAATACCAGCAAGAAAAAGAAATGAGAAAACAGAACAAATTCATTTTGATATTGGTGCTAGTGCTCAGAAAGTTTTAGAAGATGTTATGCTAAAAATGGTTAATTATATTCACAAAACAACTAAAATGAAAAATCTATGCCTTGGTGGTGGTGTGGCACTAAATGGTGTAGCAAATTATCGTATGCTTAAAGATGGGTCATTTGACAAAATTCACATTCCACCATCTCCTGGAGATGCAGGAAGTGCAGTTGGGTGTGCCCAGTATTTGTATTATATTCATAATAAGAAAACAAGAATCATTGAGAAAGATCCTGCAAAGGTTGTTCGTGAAAATGTTTATGTCGGTCCACAGTTTACTGATGAAGAAATTAAGCATTTTCTTGATTCTAATGGAATCAAATATGAAGAATTTGATAGAGAATTATTATTACAGAAAACTGCAACTTTAATCTCTGAAGGAAAAATTGTAGGTTGGTATCAGGGGAAAATGGAATGGGGTCCGCGAGCACTAGGAAATAGAAGTATATTGGCAGATCCTCGCGATGGAGAAATGAAAGACATATTGAATGAAAAAATTAAGCATAGGGAATCATTTAGACCATTTGCACCTAGTGTACTTGAAGAATATGCGGCAGATTATTTTGAGATGGATATACCAAGTCCCTATATGCTAATGGTGTCTAAAATAACACAACCAGAAAAAATTCCTGCAGTTACTCACGTTGATGGAACAGGGAGATTACAAACTGTTTCAAAGCAGTCAAATCCATTGTATTATGATCTTATTAATGAATTCTATAAACAAACAGGTGTTCCTGTGATTATTAACACTTCAATGAATGTTATGGGTGAACCTATTGTAAATACTCCAGAACAGGCATATAATATGATCAAAAAGACAGACATGGACTGTATTGTTATGGGCAGTTTTTTGGTTTCTAAAATTAGTAATGGGTTATAATGTCAGTTCAAGTATCATATAAAAAACAAACCATAATTTTCTTATGTCTATTCGTAATACTTCTAATTTCCCTTGAAATGGGTTCAAGAATTATTGAATATTTTGAGGTAAGTGACTGTGAATTTTTGGAAAAAGATGCTATGAATGAAATAGAAGATGATTGGAAAAAGCAGATCTGCAAAGATCTAAATTCTATTATGTATGAAGTTAATGGAATTCTACACCTTGCCCCTAATCAAAGTATGAAAACTCTCACTATTAACTCACATGGATTCAGAGGAGATGACTTTTCTGAAACAAAAGATTTTGACACTAATAGAATATTTATTGTTGGCGGCTCTACAGTATTTGGTGTCAGCACATCTGATGATACAACAATTAGTTCCTTCATACAGAAAAATCTTGATAATTATTACCCAGATAAAAAATTTGAAGTGTTAAATGCTGGAATAACAAGTGCGTATTCATATAGTGAAAAATATTTGATTGAAACCGAATTGATAAAATTTCAACCAGATTTGATTGTTGTGTATTCAGGAGGAAATGATTCACAAGGTCGTTATGGTGTTGAGTACTCAGTTCCAGGTATAAAGAGCGCTCAATTTACTCCCGACACGAATTTCTCTGAAGATCCAATAAAAAAAATAATTAAAGAAATTGACTATAGAACTCCATATGTTTTTTTGAAAAGCATTAATAAGTTTGAAAACTATTTTCAAGAAACTAATGATTCAAAAGATCAAATACAAGAATTATGGACAGAAAGAATGAATCAGATTTGTGACACAAATAGTAAGTTAGGAATAAAATCTATAATTATAACTCAACCAATGCTAGGAACTGGTGTAAAGCAATTATCCAATGATGAACAGAAAATGTTAGAACATTATGGCACTTATCTGGTAGACACATTAGACATATTAGATAAAATAGCTATCTCGTTAGTAGAACTTGAAGATACATGTGATGGAACATATGATTTACGAATGATTTTCGATGATACAAATAGTGCAATCTTCTTTGATCATATACATGTAAATGAATTAGGTGATGAAATAATTGGAGAAGAAATTTCTAATATTATAATTGACCATTTACAATGAGTTGGATTAATTTCATTTATAATATAGGAAAATAGAAAATTTCGTTAGCTTTGAAGAAAAATTCGTGTCGATTATGTGGAAGTAAAAATTTATTCGAGTTTCTAGACTTAGGATTTTCCCCTATATCAGATCAAATTGTGACAAAAGAACAACTAGATGAACAAGAAGCAACATATCCTGTCACAGTTAATAGTTGTACAGATTGTGGATTTTGTCAATTAGGTTTTGTTGTTCCTCCAGAACTTATGTATAATGAAAATTATTCATATGATGGCTCAGCTACTATGGGTTTAAGAAAACATCATATTAGTATAGCAAATCAAATATGTGATAATTTCAAACTTGATCATGATTCACTTGTTATTGATGTAGGAAGCAATGCTGGTGTTTTATTATCAGGTTTTCGTGATAGAGGTTGCAAGGTTTTAGGAATTGATCCATCTGTTAATGTTGCAAATATTGCAAGAGATAAGGGCATTGAAGTTATAGGTGACTTGTTTTCTTCAGAATTAGCTGAAAGAATTAAGAAGGAATATGGCAAAGTATCAGTAATTACAGGAACAAATGTTTTTGCACATATAGATGATCTAAACGATTTCTTAAAAGCCGCAGACATTTTATTAAATGAAAATGGAATAATTTGCATAGAAGCCCCACAACTAATGACTTTGATAGAAAATTTAGAATATGATACAATATATCATGAGCATTTATCATATTTGTCTCTAAAACCTCTTAGAGATTTTTGCAAAAAAATGCATATGGATATTTTTAATGTTGAATTTTATGAAATACATGGTGGATCTTTTAGGTATTTTATTGGAAGAGAAAACCTGAGGGAGATTTCTGAAAATATTCCAAAATTTCTTGAGTTAGAAGAGCAAAAAGAGATTTATAAAAAATCACGATTAGAAAAATTTGCACTTGATGTAAAAAATCAAAAACAGGAACTAAATTCACTATTATGGAAGCTGAAAAAAGAAGGGAAAAAAATAGTTGGTATTAGTGCTCCAGCTAAAGGTAATGCGTTAACAAATTATTGTAAGATTAGTCCAGATTTAATGGACTATATTACTGAATTAAATCCATTAAAAATAGGAAAGTTTTCTCCAGGCATGCATATTCCAATAGTAGAAGAAGATAGATTATTGATTGATAAACCAGATTACGGTTTAATTTTGGCGTGGAATTTTGCAGATGAAATAATAAAAAACAATCAAAAATTTGTAGAAAATGGTGGGAAATTCATTATTCCAATTCCTCACCCAAAGATAGTTTAATTGGTTTTTATTTCTAAAGAAGATTTTGATTTTGCGGATTTTCTTGCATAATCCATGATTAATGCTTGTTTTAGCAAAGAATTTTCAAGAATTGATCTATTTGAAAGATTTTTTTCTATTGTTTTACAAAAATAATCAAGTAACAATTTGAATGGATCATGTCTTTTAATTTGAATTATTTTTGAATTTTTTTCAGATGAAATTGAAATTCTAGTTGATTGGTTTGGCTTGATGTTAAAAGCTTTATCTGTATTTATAATAGATTTCTCACTCCAAATATCATATTTTGATTGGAATGTGCTAGAATAACTAAATTCACCAAAAGCACTGTTACCTTTTGGAAAAGTCATGTATATTGTTCCTTTCGTATCTATCTTGTACTTTTTGTTGTATGTAAGATTACAAAAAATTGTTAATGGCATGCTTTGAAAAATATATCTGCTAGCACAGATAATGTAACATCCAACATCATTAAGAATTCCACCACCTAATTCTTTTTTAAATCTAAAATTATTAGAAGAGTAATTTAAATTAAAACCAAATTTTCCAGAGAACGAAAAAGTGTTGCCGAATTTATTGGACTTGATTAGTTGACGAATTTTTGTTTGCTGTGGATGAAAAATAAAAGGGAAATTCTCCATTATTCTTATGCCATTCTTTTTACACTCATTAACAATTTTTTGTGCAGAGTTAAAAGAAGTAGTACTGGATTTTTCACATAAAACATGTTTTCCTGCCTTGGCAGCTTTCAAAATCCATTTTTCTTGAAGTCCAATAGGTAAGGAAATGTAGACAGCATCAATGCTTTGATTTTCTAATATATCATCATAACTTCCAGAATTTTTACAATGAAATTTTTTAGCAAAATACTTTGATTTGGATATGGACCGACTTCCTACTGACTCTAATACTGCATTTTTTGTTGTTAATAATGCTGGTATGAAAGAATTTTTTGCAACTGATGAGCAACCTATTATTCCAAAATGTAGTTTTGTTACCATATCTTCTGTTTACACCACGTTGACATTAATTGGTTTCTAGCGTGAATGAATCAATATCATCTATTCGAATAGTATCCTCTTCATATCCTTCACTAGTTCTACTTTTTGATGTAAGAATTAGACATTCACAGTCTGTTATTGCTTCAAGAGAGTGATAGTGAAATGAGGGAATTAAGATCATTTCCATTTCATCAAGTTCTATTTTTTCTAATTTAGCGTCTGGATCTAAAAGATTCTTTAATACAATTCTCATTTTTCCATGTAACAAAATAGTATATTGTTTTTGTTCTTTATGGAAATGTTTTCCTCGAATAGAATCTTTTTTAGATATAAGATATCCAGAATGATGAATTGTTTCATCACTAACTATATCCCATATAGAACCACGTTCATCAGTAAATGCTGGTTTTAATTTTATTTTATCCATATTACAATCAGTTTGTTCTCATTTTTAATTTTTCATTTAAGGGATTTCTTCTTTTCCATAGTAGTTATCATAAAATTCCGAATTTGATTATAAATGTCAGAGCTTTGGAAATATTTTTCAGCTCTTAATTTTGCTTTTTTACCCATTTCAATCGATAGATTAGGATTATCTAGAAATAATTCAATATGTCTTATGAGTTCGGTATAATTGAACTGTGAAATTAAATATCCGGTTTCATTTTGAGTAATGCTCTCTTCTGGACCACCTGGTTTCCAAGAAATTACTGCTGTACCAGATGCCATAGCTTCGGTAACTTGCATTCCAAATGGTGCGTCTTTAACTAGATGTGTAAAAACTGATGCGTTAGCATAAAGCGAAGCTAGTTTTTCATCAGTAACCTTTCCAAAGAATTTTACAATATTACTAATTCCTAGTTCTTCTGATAATTTCTTTAGCTCGTTACCATGAATTCCTTTGTCTCCTGCAATCCAAATCTCAAAATCATTACGTTTTTTTGATAATTTGTATGCAGTTTCAATTAAAAATGAAGCATGACGTGCTTTGATGTCACCTAAACAGAATATAGATTTTGATTTAGATATCATGTTATCATTAAAAAATATCTTATTTGCGCCAAGATAGATTACTTCTGAGTTCATTTTGTATTTATCATAAATGTGTCTTGCTGTAAATTTACTACTGGCAATAATTGAATCAAAATATTTCCAATTATTTTTTTCATATATTCTAACAAAATATCTAATAAACTTCCAAAGTAAATTAACAAATGATTTCAAATTCTTAGTATATGTATCAGAATACAAAATCTGTATATCTAGTGGAGAAAAAACAACTGGTATGTCATTATAGTTATCTACCCACATAGATGTTGGCCAATTAATAAAAATAATAACATCTGGATTTATTTTCAAAATTAATGATTTCAGATTTTTTCTAATCTTTGAGAAATTAAACCAATATTTTATTGTCTGAGGTAAAAATGAATCATCAGCTAAATCAACTATAGAGATGGATTCATGTGATTTATACAAACTACGATCTGATGTTATTGATGTAACTGTAATGTTGTCACCATGTGACGCCATAAATTCTGCTAATTCCCATCCATATCTACTGGCACCACCCATAGATTTCAAATAAGGTAGAACTATTACTGCTTTCATATTTTTAATCCAAATAATATTTTAGATAAGAAAAGCCATTTGATAATATTTTTACTATAAATCATTTTTTTCAATGTCATATTTTTTCCAAATTTCTGTATCGAGCGTCATATCAATTGTTAAGTTAGGTCCGGAATACTCCTCTAGTGTCATTGGTTTAATATCAGGTGTTGTTAACTTTGCTAATTCATACATTGATAATTTTTTTGCTCCTACTATATGCAAAATCCCATATATTTTTTCTTTAACTATATCATTAATACCATATGCAACTTGATCAGCAAAGAGATATGTTCCAAATCTATCAACAAATGCTTTAGGATATGGCCATTGTTCTCTTGCAACGAAGTTAGTTCGTACTATTAAATAATTTTTTAAATTTTTGATTTGTTGTTCACCAATTAATTTTGTTAATGCATAAAAATTTTCAGGGTATGGAATTGAACTTTCTTTATACATTCCTTGGTGGCCATCAAAAACACAAGCTGTACTAATGTAGATAAATTTACAATTAGGCTTAAACTTACTTGTTGCTTCAATTAGATTTTTTGTTCCATCAACATTAGTTTTCCATGCCAGATTTTTTTCAGACTCACATTGCCTAACACTTGTCATAGCAGCTGTATGAACAATCATATCAAAGTCATTCTTTGAAAAATAATCATCAATTAATGTAGAATTGGTAATATCCAGTTCATCGTGAGAGGGGCATAATGATTCTGTGAAGTATTTCCTTAATTCCTTTCCAAGTATTCCACTAGCACCAGTTATTAGAGGTTTCATTGCAATTTTAGGAAAATCACGATTCTAATATCTTCCTACTTTTTCCTTTTAAGATATTAACTACTTTAGAGGCAGTTTTTCCATCTCCTAAAGAGGTGTTCCAATCCCAATCAGAGTTATGAGACAAAATCAGATTGGTGGATTCCAGGATATTTTTTGGGTTCAAACCTGATAAAATTGAGGCACCAGCTTCGATATATTCTGGTCTTTCAGTACTTTCTCTAATTGTAACACATGGTTTCTTGAAATAAAGGCTTTCTTCTGGAATTGTTCCCGAATCTGTAATCATGCACAATGCATTTTTTTCAAGTTTACAAAAATCGATAAAGCCTAATGGTTTTGTTGTAATAATACCTTTAGGAATTTTCTTACCTTTTAATTTACTAAGAGTTCTTGGATGAATTGGATAAATTATTTTTTTCTTAAATTTAACATGAATCTTTTTTAAACCTTCAAAAATTTGTGACAAATTAGTAGGATCATCCACATTCTCACTACGGTGAGCAGTAACAAGAAAATATTCGTTAGGTTTAATCTTTAATTTATCAAGAATTTTACTATTATCTATTTTTTTGGTATTAGAATTAATTACTTCAATAATGGGATTACCTACAACAAAAATTTTACTTGGATGTATATTCTCACGTATTAAATTTTCTCTGGAATAATGTGTATACGGTAATAATATAGATGACAAATGATCTATAATTATTCTATTTTTTTCTTCCGGCATTCTATAATCATATGAACGCATACCAGCTTCAAGATGAGCAATTTTTATTCCATGATGTGAGGCAGGTATGGATGCAAGACCACTATTTGTATCTCCTAATATGAGAATCATGTCAGGTTTTTCTTTTAATAATACTTTTTCAGATTTTTTTATTATATCAGAAATTTCTTCGCCATAATTCTTAGTTGTTATTCCTAGATTATAATCAGGTGAACGTATTTTTAATTCCTTAAAGAATATGTTGTTTAATTCATTAGTATAATTCTGATGTGTATTAACCATTATATGATCAAAATTAGAATCAAGCAATGGAAAAATTTTAGAGAGTCTAATAATTTCAGGCCTAGTTCCAAATATAGACATTAATTTCATCATTAAACGCAAGATGTGGAGATATATTAAAAACCTTTCAAACCATAAAAATTAATTTAATTAGAAAACAATTTGTGGAAATATTTTTATGGTATCCACGACAGATTTTTCATGAGTCCTTTTAGATCTGACCTTGAAAGTAGGGGCACACTATCTGAACTATATTCAGCTAATTTTTCTTTTTTTAACGAATCTATATCAAAATCTAATTCCCTATGAATGATATAATGATCTTTCATTTCTTTTACATTTCTCATTTCTTCTTCAGAAACCAAAACTTCATGAATTTTTTCCCCAGCTCTTCTTCCAACAAATTCAATAGGATAATTTTTCTTCTTTGTTACATTTTCTGCATAAATTTTTGCCAGATCTACAATTTTTGTCGCAGGTGCCTTTTTTACAAAAATCTCTCCACCTTTTGCATTTTTTAAGGCATAGAATACAAGATGAATTGCTTCACTTAGTGTTAACATAAATCTAGTCATATCTGGATGTGTAACTGGTAATGGTTTATTTTTTTTAATTTTTGAATCCCAAAGTGGTATTACACTGCCTCTGCTACCCAAAACATTTCCATATCGCACACACGAAAATTTTGTTGAATCTTTTTGCAAATCATCCGAAAGCATAATTTTTTCCTGAAGTGCCTTTGTCATTCCCATTGCATTAACTGGTTTTACTGCCTTGTCAGTGCTGATTGAGATTACATTTTTTACTTTTCTTGCAACTGCAGATCTTACAATATTATATGTTCCAAGAATATTGGTTTTAACTGCTTCATATGGATATGATTCTACAGTTGGAACTTGTTTTAATGCAGCAGCATGGAATATGATATCGATATTTTTTGATGCTGAGTACAATCTTTCATAATCTCTTACATCTCCAATAACAAAAGATATTCTTTTAGAAATTTTCTCATCAGACAAGTCTTGTTTCATTGAATATTGTTTATCTTCATCTCTACTGTATATGACAACATTTTTTGGTGATAAACCTGAAATTTCTTTCACTAATTGACGACCAAAGCTACCTGTCCCACCTGTGATTAGGATATTTTTTCCATTAATTATTGGTGAATAGTCCATAACATTTCTGAGAACTGTTATTTAATAAGTCAATATCAGCTTAGATTAGGAGAATTAATAAAATGAATTTAGATAAAAAACTTTTTTTGGCTATCTTTTTTATTGTTTTTACAATTTATGTATTCACATCTGATGGGCATAGATCTACTAGTGATGAGGATTTTCTTCAACAGCAAGCATTGCGAATTGTTCTTCAAGAACCAGATCCTGCATTTGTACCAGGCGAATCAGATAATAAATTCAAATACCCACAATTTGTCTATCCAAATCCAAAGGGACCAATATGTAATTATGGTGTTTTGTGCTATCCTGTAGGAATAATACACTCTGTAACTGCAGTACCTTTTGTTTTTGTTAATCATCATTTGAATTTTATTACAAATGAAAGTGTATTATTTACAATAGAAGATTTCACTGACACTCATTATGTTTGGTGGAGAAATAGTGCTGAACCTGATCATACATTTATGGAGTTATTTTATAGTCCATTTTTTTCATCTCTTTCAGTTGCAATTTTCTTTTTAATTGCTCGTGCTTTCAAGTATAAGATTAGTACATCATTATCACTTGCATTTTTGTTAGGATTTACTACTATATTTTTTGCATATACTCAGACATCATTTAGTCATGCACCATCTGTATTTTTTGCTCTAGCAGGATTTTTATATTTTAAAAAATTCCTTGATTCGCCTAAAATACTATATTCAACTATATCTGCAAGTTTTTTGATTTTTGGCTATATGGTTAGAGGCGATATAGTTTTTTTCATCATACCCATATTCTTCTTCTTTATTATAGCAGGAATTAAATGGAATAAGAAACAACCCATTCAAAAAATTCTAAGATTAGTTTCTTTTATTTTACCACTTTACATAGGCTATGAATTTAATAAAATTATTGAAGGAATGCGATATAATACTAGTGTTGTAGATGTTGTAAGTGTTGCAACTGGTAGTTGGCAAGCACTCCAAACTTTGCACCCAGATCAAATGTTTGGTTTATTATTTAGTCCTGGTGC
>CEUZ01242742.1_pt1 | contig 23117 bp, 24 predicted proteins | sample 361511 | NCBI WGS metagenome assembly CEUZ01 (sample SAMEA2622822, study PRJEB7988) | marine metagenome | biome: marine biome (ENVO:00000447); feature: surface water layer (ENVO:00002042); material: "saline water (ENVO:00002010), including plankton (ENVO:xxxxxxxx)" | depth 5 m | reverse complement strand
TATAGGTAAAAAAGAAAAAAGTGCTAGAATTGTTAAAATTGTATAATTAGAAATTAACTCTGATCTTCTGTATTTTGCCACAATCATATTTCCCAACCTAACTTTCGTAAAATACCAAAAATGCCGACAATAATTATTACATATAAAAACATTAATGTACCAATTGCAGATGAGTATCCAACATTAAATCTTTCAAATGCATGAGAGTATAAATTGGTAGCAAGAACCTCAGAGCTATATGCTGGACCTCCTTGTGTCAATATCCAAGGATAGTCAAAAGTTGGTATAGACCAAATAATTATAATCATTAAAGTGAATATAAATATTGGTCTAATCATTGGTAATGTTATGTATCTAAATTTTTGAAATTTAGTTGCACCTTCAATATCAGCTGCTTCATACAAACTATTATCAACTTGATACATACCAGTAATATAAATAACTACTAAGAAACCCCAAAAGTGCCATCCATCAACAAAAGCAACAGCATATAAAGATGTTTCTTTCATAGTAAATGGAGAAACTGGATCAATATCAAAACCTTTTTTCGAAAACCAAGCTACAATTCCATGAAGAGGATGAACGATGTATTTCCAAATTTGACAGCTAATGATACTAGCTAACATATAAGGAAAGAAAAAAACAAGTCTATAAATTAACTGTCCCTTTTTTATACCTGTTAACAAATAAGCACATGTTAAAGCTAAACTAATAGGTACGGTTAAAAAAATTACAGTCCAAATGATATTATGCTTAACTGCTTTTTTAAAATATCTATCATCAAAAAGTTCTATAAAATTTTCAAAACCAACATAATTAATTTTTCCAAAACCATTCCAATCAGTTAAACAAAGAGCTAAACTTAAAACAGAAGGTGTGGCAACAACCAGTAAATGAATAACAAATGCTGGTAATATAAAATACCACGCTATAAAACTCTTACTTAAAAAAAACTTCATATAAAAAAAGCGGGGAAATTTCCCCGCTATAAAATAAGAACTATCTTTTTCCTACTGGAAGAAGTTGATTTTTCTTTCTTGCTTTCTCCCAAAGTTTTTCATGATCATACATATAATCTTCTACAGATATATCGCCTGCCCAAACTACTTCCATATCTTTCCAAATATGAACTCCAGGGTCAGCAGGGAAGAAAGTCCACGTGGTATAACCATAGTTTCCTTTTCCAGTTTCTTCTGCGAATTCAATCAGATATCTTTTTACTTTAGGATTAACATTATCTCCAAAATCAGATGCTGAAAATTTTAATGGAACAACAAATTCTCCAAAATTAAAATCATTTGCCATGTCTAGTACAATAGCTTTGTTACTAAAAATAAAATCCATTACTTTAGCTGCTGCATCTGGATTTTCACTTGAACCATTAATTGATAGAGTTGTTCCTAAAGCTAATAGATAAGAAGGATCTCCACCTTCAGCAGTCAAGTTAGGGAATGGTGCCCAATCCCAATCATCTGACTTATCTGCAAAAGTAGAAACAGTTGCGCCGAAAGTCCAAGTTCCTATTGTCATCATAGCTGCACCTCGATTACCAAATTGTGCATGAAAATCATCCCATCCCAATGCATAATAATTTTCAAGACTTCCAGACCAGTATCCTTCATCAACCATATGTTTACGAAGAAGTTCAACAGCAGAAACAAATTCTGGATCATTCCATTTTTTTTCACCAATTAAAGCCTTATAAAAATTATCAGGTCCAGCAACGCTATTTAAATACATACCAGCTAAATGCTCGTGCGTTGGTTGCCATCCAGTTGATCCATATGAAAAAACATTCATACCAGCTGCTTTAATTTCAGCTGCCAGTGCTTCATATTCAGGAAGATTTGTTGGAATTGACCATCCTTTTTCTTCAAATAAAGTTTTATTGTAAAGCATCACCATAGTTTCATATGTTTTTGGAGCAGAGTAAAATTCTCCGTCAAATACTCCAGCATTATACGACCATGGTAATAGCAAATCTTTCCAACCATATTGATCAGAATAACCTTGCATTGATTGTAACATACCTGCTTCTTGATATTCTTTAACATATGATGGACCAGGTGTTTCAACAATATCGGGTCCTTCACCAGCTACCATAGCTGTTCTTAAAACATCATTTAAACCTTCTTTAAACTCCATAACTAATTCTATTTCGTTTTGTGAAGCATTAAATACATCAGCTAATTTAGCTTGAAATACTGGGTCTCTATCAGCGTTAGCCTCTGCCCACCAAACAACAGTAGTTTTGGAAAAGACGTTTGAACTTATAAAAATAATTGAAAAAATTAATAAAAAAAGTTTCAAAAAATAATTTTTAATAAACATTTTACCTCCCGTAAAATGTTCATTTTATTGAAAAATAAGAATTTTACAAATAAAATTATGTTTTATATTTAAAAAAAACTTTACATATTTATTAATATACCTATTTTTTTATGATTAATGTGGATAGTAATAAAATTACTAATTATTATATTAAATGATATACTATTTTACTAAAACCATATTAAGTGCAATAATTATTGTTATAGTTGCAGAAGTTGCAAAACGCTCAAGTTGGTTAGCTGCTATAATAGTTTCAATTCCTTTAACGTCATTACTTGCATTTATTTGGTTATATTGGGATACAAAAGATTCTCAGAAAGTTATTGATTTATCTTATGGAACTATATTGATGACTATTCCTTCATTCACTTTTTTTATAATTCTACCTTTTATGTTAAAATTTAAACAAAATTTTATTTTCTCTATAATTGTTTCAATAGTATGTACTAGTTTAGCATACTTTATATTTATTTTTTTGCTAAAAAAATTAAATATGAACTTTTAAATTAAATTAAGATAAATGATATTAAGTTTTATTAAATTCATTATAATTACATTTTTTTTATTAGTGACTAAAAATTCTTATTCTAATGAAGAGATAATTGTTATTGCTAGTACAAGTTCTACTTATGATACAGGTTTGCTTAATTATATTAATAAAGAATTTTATAAGAAATATAATATTAGAACAAAAGTATTATCACAAGGAACTGGACAAGCTTTAAGAACTGCAAAAGATGGTAATGCTGAAATTTTATTAGTTCACCACAAAGAATCCGAATTAGACTTTATGAAAAAAGGTTATGGCATTGAAAGATATGAAACAATGTATAATGATTATGTTTTAGTAGGTCCAATAAGCGATAACAAAAAATGTCTTAGTCTTGAAAAAAAATTATTAAATATTTTTAATTACAAGAAAGTATTCATATCTAGAGGTGATGATAGCGGGACTCATAAAAAAGAATTAGAATTATGGAAATTATTAAATTTGAATCCAGATAAACTTTTAAGTTCCTATTTAAGTGTCGGTCAAGGAATGGGCAATACACTCTTAATTGCGAATGAAAAAAAAGCATATACTTTAACTGATAGAAGTACCTGGATTTCATTCAATAGGCGTGAAAATTTACATATAGTATGTGAAAATTTTCCACCAATGTTTAATCAATATGGCTTAATTTTAGTAAACCCAATATTGAATAAAAATTTTAACTTAAAGTCTGCCAAGATTTATATCAATTGGTTCCTTACAGATGAGGTAAAAAAATTAGTGAATTCTTTTAAAATTAAAGAACAACAACTTTTTTTTTATAATTATAAATAATTTTTAAATTAATAATTAATATTTTATTTCTCGATTAATTTTTTTTAGAGAATTATCTGTACCATGATGAAAGTGCTTAGACATATCAGGAGAATATTTCATAGATATAGGTTTTTTTCCTATAGCTATCGACATTTCCCTAACATGATGTGCTTCAGCCCCACAGCAAATACCTATAAAATTGATATTTTTTTTCATACATTCTTTTGCAAATTCAGCCATTTCATATCTATTACAATAAAGATTATCTAAAGCTACAGGAAATGCATTTCCTCCAGGAATACAATCACAATCATTATCTGAAATATTTAAAAATCCAGGTTCTTCTTCTGTTGTTCTGTAAGGAACAGGGAGGCCAGCGACATGACAAGAAACTTTATCCCTTACTTTATTCAAAAGTTTCATTGTCATTTTTGGACCTCGATAACAATTTAAACCAACTACATCAGCTCCTAAATCTTCCATTATTTTACAAGCATCTTCAGCAGAAAAACCATCTCTAGTTATATCTCCTCTTGGTATAGCAAAGTTAGCCACTGCAATTATATTTTCTTGCTTAATTGCTTTTAATGCTATTTTCATTTCCTCTACCCAATTAATTGTTTCTGCTACTATAAAATCTACTCCAGCCTCTTTTGCCCATAACACTTGTTCTTCATACATACTTTGACATTGTTTTAATGTACTTGAATCTTTTGGATCATAAATATTTGTATTAGCTACATCACCACAAACCATTAAATTTAACTGTGGAAATTCCTTAGCTGTCTTTTTTGCTATATTTAATGCATTTTTTTGCAAAGGTTCTAATAGATTTTCTTTACCTATAATTCTTAATTTTTCCCTGTGACCATAATAAGTAAAAGCTTGGACAACGTCTGAACCCGCTCTAATAAACTCTCTATGAAGTTGTGTTACAACTTCTGGATGTTCTAAAACTACCTCTGGAACAAATGCTCCCGCTGATAGGTATCCCCTTCTTTCCATTGCAAAAAGATAACCTTCTGCACAAATAATTGGTCCTTTATCTAATCTTTCAATCAAATTCATTATTATGTATTTTCATAAAATAAAAGTTTTGGGAAATAAAATATAGATTTCAAAAAAAATATTTGTGAGTAATTTAATCAGATCTTCCAAAAAAAGTTATTCTGGCATTTTCAGATAATTCTATATTATTTTCTTCATTATAATTTAATGTCACTAATATACGAGATTGTTTATTTACTACTGGCGTTACTCTGTGAAGGTAATTTCTACCATAAAATAAAACTAATGTTCCTGGTTTTACTTGAAGTTCTTTAGGTTCATAAAGATTATTTATGATTTTATTTATTAGATTTATATCAATATAATTATTTTTATAATCTCTTCCTTCAGTTATATATTCAAAAGAACCTCCTTTTAAAGGTGATTGTATCATTAATGTAATTGCAAAAGATGCATTATCAAAATGCCATCCTAATTGTTGACCTTCTTGATAATAATTATAGTTAATTGATGATAATTTGTCACAATATGGAAATATATTTTGTAAATCTAAAATACGTACTAGAAAATTTTTAAAAATAGTAGAAGCGTAAAGAGTATTTAAGTCTGAATATTTATCTATTAAATCATGCGGAACACAGCCTTTATCACTAGTCATCAATACATTTAATGGGTCATCGATTTTTAAATCATTATTTTTTTTATTTAACAAAACTGTATGTTTTTGAGAACAATAAAAAGCTTGATGTTCAAGTTTTTTTGCTTCTTCTAAAATATTTTTAAGACTTTGATTGGTTAAAAAATTAGACAATACTAATAAAGAATTAGTATGTAATTTTTTTTTACATAAATTAACATAGTCATCATTATTAATAGGATGTTCAAGAAAGTTTATTATTTTTTTTATATCTAACATCATAAAGAATATTTTAAGTATATTTTTTATATTTTGGTAATTTATCTTTTATAGAATAATAATCTCTTTTATTGCTTATGTATATATGAGCACTAGTAGATAAATAAGTTGGATTTTTAAATAAACCTGCTGATATAGATATATTTTTAGAATTTTTTCTTTTATAAAATATACTTGCTCCACATTTATTGCAAAAACCTCTTTTTGCTTTTTTAGATGATTTGAACCATTTAAGGGTTTTTTTTGATATATAAACAATATTACTATCTTGTGTATTGGTGTAAGATGCGTAATTACCATGGGTTTTAGTACATTGTATACAATGACAATTAACAACAGATCTCATAATTCCTATAATTTTTAAATTCACACCTTTACACAAACAGCTGGCATTATAAGTTTTTTTCTTAATCATTTATAATTATTTCAAAATGCATTAAATACTATTGATATCAATGGAATGGAATTTTGACAATACATACTTAAAATTACCTAAAATTTTCTTTACTGAAATTCACCCTGACTCATTAGTAAATCCTAAATTTGTATTGTTTAATAATGAAGTTGCAAAAAAATTAAATATTGAAAATAATATACAAAGTAAGAATGATATTCTTAAAATATTTTTTAATAATAAAAAATCAAAATATATTAAACCTTTTTCTCAAGCATACGCGGGTCATCAATTTGGTTATTTTACAATTTTAGGAGATGGACGAGCACATATTATAGGGGAAGTAATTTCAAAAAATAATGAAAGATTTGATATTCAATTAAAAGGATCTGGAAAAACACCATATTCAAGAAATGGAGATGGAAAAGCTACACTAGGTACAATGATTAGAGAATTTATAATTAGTGAATCAATGAATATTTTAGATATACCTACAACAAATTCTTTAGGAGTCATTATAACAGGAGAAGAAGTTTTAAGAGAAAAAATTGAAAAAGGAGCTATTCTTATAAGAATAGCAAAAAGCCATATACGTATTGGAACTTTTCAATATGCTAATATGTATGAAGACAAAAATTATATAAAAGAATTAACTAATTATACAATAGATAGACATTATCCAGAATTAATAAATAAAAAAAATAAAGTAGAAATATTTTTAGAAAAAGTAATGACAAAACAAATTAATTTAATAATAAATTGGTTAAGAGTTGGTTTTATTCACGGTGTAATGAATACTGATAATATGTCAATTGCTGGAGAAACAATAGATTATGGCCCTTGTGCTTTTATGGATGAATACAACCCTAATACAGTATTTAGTTCAATTGATCGTAATGGAAGATATGCATATAAAAATCAATCTAAAATAGTGTTATGGAATCTGTCTAGGTTTGCAGAATCAATTCTTTTATTATTAGATAGAGATGAAAAAATAGCTATTAAAAAAGCTCAAAAAATACTTAATAAGTTTCAAACTATTTATAGTCAAGGCTGGCTAAAAATGATGAAAAATAAATTAGGTTTAATTGAAGAAAATAAAAATGATATTAAATTAATTCAAGAATTATTAGATATTATGCACGTTTACAAGTTAGATTATACAAATACTTTTGTAGATTTAAATAATAATGAAATTAATAAACATAAACAATTTAAAACATGGATAGAGAAATACGATGAAAGAAAGGAAATGGAAAAAAAAGATAAGTTGTATTTAAAAAATATAATGAAAAAAAATAATCCTAAAATTATTCCTAGGAATCATATCGTTGCTAATTGTATTAAAGAAGCTGAAGAAAATAATTATAATTATCTTAGTGAATTCCTTGAATCTTTCAAAAAAACTTATGATGAAGTTGATTTTCCAGAAAGCTTAAAAAAATTACCTTCAAATGAAGAGAAGGTATTTCAAACTTTTTGTGGAACTTGATAAAGTTACTTAATAAATACATCTACTATAGATAATAAAATAATATGATGAGACATTTCAATAAAATTATAATTACATGAATTTATATGAAAGTTTACATTGCCTAATTTTGATAAAGGATTATTTACTTCAAATCCACTGAAAGTAATTAATTTAATGTTATTTTCTTTACAATAACTTGCTGCATTAACTATATTTTTTGACTTTCCACTACTACTAATTAAGATGTGAAGGTCTTTATTAGTACAATATGATTTTATTGATTCAGTGACCCAATTTTCATAACCATAATCATTAGCAAAACATGTAACTAAATTTGAATTATTAAATGTTGCAGATGGTATTCTTGATACTTTGGCAAAATCAACACTTACATGGCTAGCAATAGATGCGCTTCCACCATTACCAGTTATATAAACTTTTCCATTTTGGTTAATACAATTTTTTATTAAATTAACTGTTTCTTCAATATGTGAAGAATTTACAGTATTTAAAAGATCATAAATTGATTTATTATAATTATTAAAATAAACTTTGTAATCCATATTAATTTGATATCAGATTTCAATTAATTCTTATATATAAAAATCAAAATTTAAAACAATAAAATTTTTAATCTACAACAAGAAATTTATCTTTTATATTTTTTAGATGTTTATTTGTTTTAAAGTAAGTCTCTTCTGCCTCTTCTAAAGAAATTTCTTTAAATTTAAATTTTTTACCTGCTGGTAATTGTATTAATTTTCGAAAGTCATCCATTATAATAGTAACAATTTTAGGATATCCACCAATAGTTGGATGATCTGCTCCTAAAACTATAGGATTACCATCTCCTGGTACCTGGACAGAACCTTTTATAATGCCTTCAGAATCAATATTATAAGATGTAAATGGTTTTATAATATTATTTATTAATCTGACTCCAATTCTGTTTAAATTTTTTGAAATCGTAAACTCTTTTTTAAAAAATTTATCTATATCTTTAATTTTAAAATAATTCATTTGTGGACCTTTAATAACTTTAATAATATTTTGATTAAAATATTCTAAATTTTCTAATTTATAACTTTTACTTTTAATTGATGAATTTGCTTTTATTGTCTGATTAAATAATAATTTTTTTCCTTTATTTGCTCCAATATTAGCATTAATAATTGTTGAGTAAGAGCCATTTATTGAATTAGATAAAAAGCCATTTTTAACACATAAATAGCCGTAATTGCTATTTATGGTAGATTTAATATCAATTATATCATTCTTTTTTAAAAAATATGTTCTAAAACACTCTCCTTTAATATTTTTATCATTTATTATTAAATTAAAAGAAACATTACCTGTTATAACTAAGTTTAAATTTCCCGATACAATTTTTAGTTTTGGTCCAATAATTGCAAATTCCAGAGAAGGAGTATTTAATTTATTAAATAAAATTATATTTCCAATTTTAAATAAATAATCATCCATTACACCGCTTGTTGTTATACCAAGATGCTGGGAGGATAAAATGCCAAAATCTTGAAATGATGTCATCAAACCTTCTCTGAGAACTTTTAATTTAGTAATATTATTCATTTTTTAAGAAAATATTTTTTAGAAATTTTTTTGAATATAACTTTATCTCCTGGAGAAAAAAAAGTATTGAGATTAATAAATAGATTTTTTTTAATTTTTCCAATGATATTCCAACCACCTGGGCATTCATTAGGATATATAACTGTTAAATTATTTACTACACCAACAGATCCTGATGGAATTTTTAATCTTGGTGAAATTAATCTTGGAATATTTTTTTTGAAATTAGATACACCTAAAAATGGTAAACCTGGCATAAAACCAATCATAAAAACATGAAATTCAGTCTTTAAATGTAAATTGATAAAATCAGCAAAAGAAATATTTAATATTTTTTCAATAATATTTTTATCCAAAGCATATTCGTCATCATAGCAAATTTCAATTTTATGAATTTTATTATCAAACGATACAATATGATCATTATTTTTTAATTCATTTATAATTTTATTTGTTTCTTTTTTAAAATATGGGTCAAATTGTATTATTAATTTATTAAAAGATGGAATTATATTTTTAATAAATTTATAATTTTTTTTTTGTAAAAATTTAAAATGCGATAAAACTTTTTTATTTGTTTCAATATTTATAAAATTTCCATAATTTAACAAATATGATTGTTCACTAGTTTGATAATAAGTGCTAAACATTAATTTTATATAATTATACTATTAATAAGAATGGAATTAAATTTAAATTGTGATTTAGGTGAAAAATCAAATTATTATGATGGCAGAAATGATCATAATTTAATAAAAATAATTAATACTGCAAATATTGCATGTGGTTTTCATGCAGGAAATATAAAAGAAATTAAAAAAACAATATTAGATTCTAAAAATAACTCTGTTAGCATAGGTGCACACCCAAGTTTCAAAGATAAAGAAAACTTTGGAAGAAAAAGAATAAATTTAAGTCTTAAAGAAATTGATATATTGATTAATGACCAGTTAAATATTATTGATAAAATTTCTAAAAAACTTAATTACCCAATTACACACGTAAAGCCTCATGGAGCTTTAAATAATATGGCTTGTGAAAACTTTGAATTAGCAAAACAAATTGGTAATTCAATTAAAAAATTTAACGATAATTTAATTTATATGGTTTTACCAAAAACTGAAATGATTAATGCAGCAAAAAAAATTGAAATAAGATATGCATGTGAAATTTTTGCTGATAGAAACTATAATGAAGCAGGTTTGTTAATTGAGAGATCAGATCCAAATGCACTTATAACTGACCCTGAAAAAGCATTGGAAAACATATCAGAAATGATTGAAAAGAAATCTATTAAAACTTTATCTGGTAAATTAATTAAAACTGAAATTGATACCATTTGTATTCATGGAGATGGTTACAATGCTATTGAGATTGCTAAAAAAATAAAAAATGGATTGGAAACAAAAGGTATTGTTTTTAAACCCTTAAATAAATTAAATAAATTTCAATAAATATTTTTATATAATTTAAAATTTCTTGTCTTATAAATAAAATTAAAATAATTTATTAAATATGTTATTATTTAAAGGAATATTTTCTGGAATTATAGCAACTATTTTATTTGATGTTTTCAATTATGTAATCTCATACGCTTATTCAATTGAAAAACCAAAATGGAATTTAGTTGGAAGGTATTTTTTAGGCTATAAAAATAATGTTTATATTAGAACAAATATTAATGATGATGTTGAAGAAAATAACGAATTATTTTTTGGATATTTAATTCATTATTTAATTGGAATTATTTATGGAATTTTTTATGTGTTATTAAATTATATATTATTTGATTATCCTTCAATTTTACTTGCTTATATAATTGGTTTCTTAACAGTTTTAGGATCTTGGTGTTTTATGATGCCTTTTGCTTACAATTTAGGTTTTTTTGCATCAAAAAATGAAAAAAGATTTATATTGATGACACAAAATTTAATTGCTCACTTTGTTTTTGGTACAGGGTTATTTATTGGATATTATATTTTGTAAATGAACTATTCTGAAATTAAACTGTCAATTTTAGAAGCTAAAATAAAATCATTTTTAGATAATCCTTTTATTGCATGTGTATGAATCATAACTATACAATATCCCCAACCAAGAGAAATATCTGGGTGATGACCTTCTTCATCTGCTAATTTACCTATCATATTAGTAAAATCTAGAGCTTTTTTAAAAGATTTAAATGAATATTTTTTAAAAATCATCTTTTTTTCATCATTGGTATTCCATTCGATTAGAGAAGATAAATGTTGTGTAATTTCAGCGCTACTCATCTGTTTAGTTTTACCTGAACAAGGTTTGCATTTAAGTTTTGTGAAATCAGCATTCATAAATATTTAGCACCAGTTTGATTAAGTTCCATAGAATATAGGGAAGTCGTTGCTGTTACATACAAAATATTTCCCTCTTTACCACCAAATTCTAGATTTGAGACTAGTTCAGGTACAAGAATTTGACCAATTAGTTCATTTTTTGAATTAAAACATTTTATTGCTTTACCAGCGCTAGTCCATATATTTCCATCTTTATCACATCTAAAACCATCTGAAAAAAAAGGCTTAAAATCATAAACTAAATTTTTGTTTTGAATCTTATTATCAATGACATCATAAACAAATAAACATTTAATATTTTCTCCAGTATCTGAAATATATATTTTTTTTTCATCATTAGAAAAAGCAATTCCATTTGGCTTATTAAGTTCTTTAGTAATAACATCTAATTTATCATTTTTTGGATTGTATCTAAAAACATAGCATCCCGCATATTCTTTTTCACCTGGATATCCTTCGTAATCTGACAGTATACCATAAGGAGGATCGGTAAACCAAATAGTTCCATCTGATTTAACACATATATCATTAGGAGAATTAAATTTATTACCATTAAAATTATCTACTAGTACTGAAAGATTGAAATCGCTATCTGCTTTATAAACGCATCTGCCTCCATGAGAACAAGAAATTAAATTTCCATAATTATCAGTAGTATTACCATTACAGTAATTGGAAGGATTAAGAAATTCAGTTACTGTGCCTTTATCTAATTTCATCATTCTATTATTGGGTATATCACTCCATACTAAAATATCTTTTTGATTAATATAACAAGGACCTTCTCCCCACAAAGTACCTGTAAATTCTTTTTTAAATATATTTTTTTTAATATAAGAATTAAAAAGATTAGAATTTTCTACTGGTTCCATTTTTACATTTTTATATCGAAATGCAGCATTTTTTGGCTCTTGATCTGGAGGTAAGAATTTATAAGTATTCATTTATATTAATATTTAATTTCAAAACCTTTTTTTCTTTTTTCTTTATCTACTAGTTTATTTGGAAAATTTAAGTTTCTTAAATTTTCATTACATTTTTCTTCTAATCTTCTTATTATACTTGTGCTGAATGATTTTTTTCCATATTTTTTTAATCCTTCATTAAATATTTTTTTTATCAATTTACTAATATCTGCAGGAATATTAAATTTATTGGTTAATTTATCAAATAAACCAACATCTTTGCACACAAGATCCATTGTAAAACCTATATCAAAAGATCCATTAAGTATTAATTGAGATTCAGTCTCATGAACAAAACTATTACCAGAGCTAATTTTAATTCCATGATAAGCGGTATTTAAATCAATACCATATTTTTTACAAACCATTAATGCTTCTCCTAATGCTAACAAATTAGTTGAAGCTAAAAAATTAGTTACAACTTTTAAAGTAGAAGCATTGCCTAAATCACCACAATATAAGATTTCATAGCCCATAGATGATAAAAGTGGAAGAGCTCTATTAAAATTTTTTCTTTTACCTGCTGCTAAAACAGCAATATTGCCAGTTTCTGCTCTATGCTCTCCCCCAGTAATTGGAGCTTCCAAAGTTTGTGTGCCTTTGTTTTCACATAATTTTGACAGTCTTTTCATTTCACCTTCATCTGTTGTGCTCATTTCTATCCACAAATGTTTTTCAGTCATAAATGGAATTGCTTCTTTAATAACATCATTAATTGAATTTGGAGATGGTAAACATGTTATAAATATTGTTGTATTTGATATTATTTCAGAAACTGAATCACAAAGTATTGATCCTTTTTTTATTAGTTTTTTTGAAGTTTGTTTATCTAAATCATATATGTACAAAGTAAAACCATCTAAAAGTAAATTATTAGCAAGTTTAGAACCTACATTACCTAAACCAATAAAACCTATTTTTTTATCTTTCAAATTTCAATCTCCATCCCATCATAACCTGGCAAAATATTTTCAGGACATTTTGAAAGTAATTTCTTTTCATCTATTAAAGCTGTCATATGAGTAAAAATAGTCTTTTTTGGCTTGATATAATCAATAAATTCCATAACTTGATTAAATCCAGCATGTGAAGGATGTGGATCATCTCTTAATAATCCAACAATCCATAAATCTAAATTTTTTAATTTATCTAAATCATTATCATAAAAATGTTTTATATCAGTTGAATATGCAAAATTATCAATTCTAAAGGTTTGAACATCAATCGATCCATGATTATGTTTAAAGGTATTAATTTTTATATCTTCAATAAAAAATTCAAAAAGTAAATCATATGCCTTCATGAATGGTATATATTCTTTATCACCTTGAAATATATACTTATAAAAACTAATAATTTTTTCCTTTATATGAGTTGGAAAGTATGCTGGAATAATTTTTTTATTAATTAAAGACATAGCTCTCATATCTGGAAGACCGCCAATATGGTCACTATGTTCATGTGTAAAAAGAACTGCATCAATATTTGTGCATTTTGCTTTATATAATTGCTCTCTTAAATCAGGACTAGTGTCGATCAATATGTTAGTATTTTTATAGTTAACTAATACTGATGAACGTGTTCTAAAGTTATGTGGGTTATTAATATCTATATTGCCATTTCTTTGCCAAGCCAATGGAGAGCCAAAAGATCCTCCGCATCCTAATATTCTAATCTTCATTCAAAATGATTATATCGTTTTGCTTTAGAAAACAATTTGTAAAAATTATTGTCAGTAATTTCAATAAAATCATTTAAAGAAATAGAGTAAAAATTAGCCAAATATTCTGCAATATATTTTATAAAAGAAGGTTCATTTTGCTTACCACGCATAGGAATTGGCGCTAAAAAAGGACTATCTGTTTCAATTAATAAATGATCTAGAGATGCATATTTTATAATTTTTCTTAATTCATTTGCATTTTTAAATGTAACAATTCCTGAAAGAGAAATATAATAGTTATTTTCAAGACAAAAATTTAATAAATTTTTTGATCCACTAAAACAATGAAAAACAATAGAAAGATTATGATTTTTTTGATAATATTTTATAACTTCAATAATTTCCTTTTCAGAGTTTCTTTGATGTATAATTAAAGGCAAAGCAGATTCAATCGATCCTTCAATATGTATTTCAAAAATTTCATATTGTTTTTTTTTAAATTCTGTTGAATGATAAAAATCTAATCCAGTTTCACCCAAACCTATAACTTTTGGATGATTTATATTTAATAAAATATCATTTAATGAAAATTTAGAGTTAGATTCTATTTCTTGAGGATGTAAACCATAAGAAATATAAATATTTTTATATTGATTAATAATTTTAATATGTTCATCAAATTCAATTGGATTTGTATTTATAGATAAAATGGAAGTAACATTATTATTTTTTGCTTTAAAAATAATATTTTGAATATCTTCTTTTATATTTTTAAAATTAAGATGACAATGTGAATCAATCACAAATTTATACGAGGAAAAATAGGTTTAGGATTAGAGATTTCAATATCATGATCGAGTAATTTATTAAAATTATTAAAACTAATACAATCAAAATTATAATTAAAAATTTTTAATACTTTAGTTGAACTTTCAGTAATAACTGGGAGAAGCATAATAGTGGATTTAATTATAATATTGCATATTAAAAAAAGAACTACTTTCATTCTTTCTTTATCAGTTTTTATTAAAGTCCATGGAGCTTGAGAATCAACATAAACATTGGTTTCAGAAAGTAAATCAAATATACTTCTTAACGCTTTATCAATTTGTTGAATTGACATTTGTTCATGATAATTTTTAAATTTTTCTTCAAATAATTTAATTAATTTATTATCAACTTTATTAAAATTTAAAGTTTGGTTAATTCTTCCATTACAATTCTTAATTATAAAAGTGCTAATTCTTTGAACTAAATTACCATAGTTGTTTGATAAATCAGCATTCACCCTTTTAGATATTGCATTTTTCGAAAAATCTCCATCATTACCAAAAGGAATCTCACGAAATAAAAAATAACGTATCTGATCTAATCCATATTCTTTTATAATACTATAAGGATCGATAACATTACCTAAAGATTTAGATATTTTATTTCCTTCATTAGTCCACCAACCATGTGCAAAAATTTTTTTTGGTGGATCTAATTCTGCAGCCATTAAAAATGCAGGCCAATAAACAGCATGAAATCTTAAAATATCTTTTCCAACAATGTGCACTCCTGGCCAATATCTATTAAAACTACTATTTTCTTTATTTGGATATCCTAATGCAGTTATATAATTACATAGAGCATCTATCCAAACATACATTACATGTTCTTTATCCTCAGGTACAGGTACACCCCAACTAAAAGTTGTACGTGAAATTGATAAATCTTTTAAACCACCTTTTATAAAGCTTAATACTTCGTTATATCTTGATTTTGGAGAAATTAATTCTGGGTTATTTTCATAATATTCAATTAATTTATCTTGCCATTTAGATAGTTTAAAAAAATAACTTTTTTCCTTAACCCATTCTACAGTAGATCCCGAAGATGTTTTATAATCATTACCATCTTTAATCAAATCTGATTCAACATAAAAAGCTTCATCTCTAATAGAATACCAACCTTCATAATTTGATAAATAAATTTGATTATTTTTTTTAAGTTTTTGCCAAAAAAATTGCACACCTTCAATATGTCTTTTTTCTGTAGTTCTGATAAAATCATTTATTTCACATCCTAAAAAAGGAATGAGTTTTTTAAAATTTTCAGACATTTGATCAACAAATTTTTTTGATGTAGTAGATGAATTTAATGCTGCTTTTTCTACCTTTTGACCGTGTTCATCTGTACCAGATAAAAAAAATACATCTTGATTATTTAGTTTTTGGAAACGTGAAAGAATATCACAAGCTATAGTGGTATAAGCATGACCTATATGAGGTACATCATTAACATAGTAAATAGGAGTTGTAATATAAAAAGGCATAATTTATTCAATTTCTGAAAAAAAATTTAATAAAAAAAATTTTTTATCAAGATTATATGTGAATAAATCATTTTCGTTTTTTATCAAGTATTCTAGCTTTTTTATTATTGTTTTTTGAGAAATGTTTTCGGACCGAATGATCAATTTTTTTATTTTATTTGATACAAACTGATCGAGAGCATTCATATCTATTTTTATTTTACTTAAATTCAATAAAATAAACTTTAGAACAGAAATATATGTTTGAAATTTTTCATTTTCAAATTCGGAAATTTTTGAAGATAATTCAATATTCTTTTTAGATAATGGAACTTTACTAGCCACTGAATCAACAGTGTCATCAAAAATATCTATAATTTCCTTATCATCAAATTGAATTGCAATTCCTGGAGAACCATTAGAAATATCATATAAAAATTTAATATTTTCTAAATTATTTTTACCAAATTGATCTTTTAAAATTAATTGAAAATTATCAAAAGTATGATTGTGAAATTTAATTTTTAAACATCTGGATCTAATTGTTGGTAATAATGATGAAAGTTGGTGTGAAATTAGAAAAAAAAATGTATTTTTTTTTGGCTCTTCTAATAATTTTAAAATACTATTTGATGCGTTTAAATTCATTTCATCTGCACTATCAATTATAACTACTTTAATCAAATCCTCTATAGATGATGATACATATGAAAAATTTTTTAAATTTCTAATTTGATCAATTGTAATATATTTTTTAATTTTTTTTGTTTTTTCATCTATTTCTCTAGATAAATATTTAACATTTGGATGAGAATTTGTATCAATTAAATTTAAATGATGATCTAAATTATTTGATTGAATAGACATTGTAAAAATTTCTTTAATAAATAATTTTAAAAAATAATTTTTACCAATTCCTTTTTGTCCAGATATTATTATTGAATTGTTTAGATTATTTTTTTTATAACTATTTATTAAATATTCTCTTTCTTTATCAAAACCAATAATGCTATCCATTACTTTAAATTTAGGTTTTTTAAAATTTGATTATGTATTGTTTGTTTAGAAAGAGAGGCATTTAAATGAATAAACCTTTTATTTTTTGAAACTTTTGCATAACCAATATTAACTTTTTCATGAAATAAACGATTCAATTTATCATATTTGTTTTTAGATTTTCTTTTTTTTAAGCGATTAATAATTTTAGAAGTAGTTAAATTAAATAAAAAAGTTTTATGAGGTAAAAAATTATTTAATAATACTTTGTGAAGGTTTTGAGCTTTTTTAATACCAAAATTATTAACATAACCTTGATAAACAAATGTTGAATCGGCATATCTATCTGAAATAACTATTTTACCTTTTTTCAAGTTTGGTAACAAAATATTATTTATGTGATGTGATCTAGCAGCCATTAATAACATTATTTCTTCTAAAAGATTAATAGAAGAATCTTTATTTAGAATCAAATTTCTTAACTTTTCCGAAAGCTTTGTACCACCTGGTTCTCTAGTAATTTTGAAAGGAATTTTCTTTTTAATTAAAAATTTTTTTAATAATATAATTTGTGAAGATTTACCACTAGCCTCAGGGCCTTCAAAGGTTATGAATAAACCTTTAAGATTATTCATCTAGACTTGTTCCAAAAATTAAATATTTAATAGCTGCAAATATTTTAAATAATGGATTAATTTTACCTACATTTTTTTCTGCTACTAATGATATATTTAAATCAGGTTTTCCATCTATATTAATTATTAATTTACCGTATTCTTGTCCTTTATTAATAGGAGCGGCAATTGGCTTGGTGTAATGAATTTTAGAAGATAAAAACTGTAATTGATCAAAAGATAATTTTGATATAATTTTTTCACTGCTTATTAGTTTAATTTTAGTTTGATTGCCTAGCCAAACATCTACTTCTTTAACAAATTGATTTTTTTCCAATAAAACTTTTTGTGTAGTTTGATTAAAAGCCCAATTAATTAAATTAGAAGCTTCGTTCATTCTTGATCTAGTGCTATTAGTACCATTGATTACAGTTGTTATTCTTCGCTGATTTCTTAAACTAGTTGCAGCAATACCCCATCCTGATTTTTTAGTATAACCTGTCTTCAAACCATCTGTACCATCTAAATTATCAAGCAATTGATTTCTATTTGGTTGTTTAATTCCATTGTAAGTGAAATCTTTTTCAGAAAAATATATATATAATTCAGGAAAATCTTTTATTAAAGCATTTGATAGTATAGCAATATCATAAACAGTTGAATAATGATTATTTGCAGGCCAACCAGAAGAATTTATAAAATTTGTATTATGCATATTTAATTTTTTTGAATATACATTCATTAATTTAGAAAAATCATTTTCTGTTCCTGCTAAACATTCAGCTAAAGCTACTGAAGCATCATTTCCGGATTGTATAATGATTCCACGTAATAAATCATCTAAAGTTACATAATCATCAATTTCTAAAAAAGTTCTTGAACCTCCCATTTTATAGGCTTTAGCAGAGACTCTACATTTATCTGTAATTGATAAATTAGTATTTTTAATTCGATCAAAAGCAACATACACAGTCATAATTTTAGTCATTGAAGCAGGTATGATTTTTATTTTGGAATTTTTTTCAAATAAAACTTCATTTGAATCAAAATCCATTACAATTGCTTGCTCAGCCTTTGTATCAATTGCTAAAATATTTATTGGATAGAAAATAATAGTACAAATTAAAATTATTAGTTTGTTTAGATGCACAAAGATACTCATAATTGATAAATAAGACTAAACTTAGACTACTCCAAAATTAATTTTGTATTCTTATACCCTTTCGTTACAAATGATGATACTAATTTGTTGGCTAGTTCATTATCAAGAGGTCCTAGTATTAAATTATATTGTGAACCTTCAGATTCACTTGTATACTTTAAATTTAATTCTAAACTTTCTAAAATATCATTAATTTCTTGATAACTATTAAAATTTTTAATTATTAAGTATAAATCTAAATTTTCAACAGGTTCCAAATCTAATTGTATTGGTTGTTCTACATTTATTATTTTTATTTTATCATCTTGAACATCATTTAAATTTGAAATTAATACTTTATCTGTTGGGGCTGATTCAACTGTTTCATTAAATAAAGGTTCATTCATGGAATTAGTTACATTTTTCCACTGCTTACTAGCGTCAGAATTAATTTCTATTCTTACTTTTGCAAATTTATTTTTATAAAAACCAAGTAATTGTGCTACCTTTCTTGAAACTTGTATTATGGTACCATTTTCTTGATGTCTATCAATAATTTTTAAAGTTATAGATAAGCCGTTTTCTATATTTGTAACTTTAACTATACTTGGCAAAGGTAAAGTATTGTGTCTTCCTAAAAGTTCAGTAACTTTATTTCTATCATTGTTAAGTGTTTTACTGTTGTGTAATTCTTTACCATAAAATGTAGCTAAACCTACTTCTGAATAATTGTAATTTTCTTCTGGTATATATTTAACACCATCAACAAAAAAAGGGTCACCAATCAAATAAAATATTGTATTATTTTTAACTGTTTTTTTAGAATCTTCCTTTGGTTCATTGGTTATTAATTTCTTTTCTACAATTTTTTTTGTTTTTTGGATAACTTTTTCAAGTTCATTTTTTTGCGCAGGTTCACAACCAATAAATATAATTAATACTAAAATTTTAATTAATAATTTGATCACTTAACAGTCCAATTGAAATAGCATAATAAGAAGAGCAATTGTAATATAATAAATTTTTATAATTTGGATATACTAAAAACATTCTGCCTTCTATTCCATCTGGTGCAACTAATCGAGCTTCTAAATCAGTCCTTTGTGGTAAAATTTTATTATCCACTGTTTTAAATCCCAATTTAGACCATTCAGGTAGCGATTTTGGTATTGATCTACTTTTAACTGCACCGCATCCTTTTGGATTATCTTGTTTTAAGGAAGAATATATTTGATCTATATTTGCTGGTGGAATAACCTCCCTACCCCATGTACTATTAATTAACCAAGGATTTTTATCTATTGAAGTAAGATAGTTTGCAATACTGGCAAAACCATCTGCTTTACTATTCCAAATATCTATTCCGTTACCATCCCAATCATATGCACTTTCTAAAAATGTTGTTGGTATCATTTGAGTCATACCTACAGCCCCTCCCCAACTGCCAATAAGTTTTCCAGAAGGCACTAAATTTTCATCTAATATTCTTAGAGCTGCAAATAATTGTTTTTTATAAAAATCACTTCTTCTTCGATCAAAAGCTAAAGTTGTAACAGCAGTAATTGTATCAATCTTGCCTTGATTTCTTCCATAATAACTTTCCATTCCTAACACTGACACAATAAACCTAGGTTGTATTCCGAAGTGTTTACCGATTTCATTAAGCAGTTTATTTTCATCATTTAATAAATTTTTGCCAATTATGATTCTAGCTTTATCAACACGATAATAAAGATATTCTTTTAGGGTGATAGTTGATTCAGGCTGACATCTATCTCTTAAAATTATTTTTTTTTGGGGTTCTACTTTATCTAATGTTTTGTTAATTGTTTCTTTACTAATACCTAAGTCACTTGCTTCAATTTTAATATTATTTAACCATTTATCCCATTCTTGTTCAGATGGCATTTCAGGTTTTACACAATCCTTTGCTAATAAATTAAAAGAAATAAATAAAAAGAATATAAGTCTAAAAATCATAATTAAAAATAACAAAATAAATCCAAATTCGTAAGTATTATTATTATCTTATATTTTGACATTAATTTGTTCAAAGTATAATAAATCCTTGGTTTAGGAGAGATGGCTGAGCGGTTGAAAGCACCGGTCTTGAAAACCGGCAACGGGGCGACTCGTTCGTGAGTTCGAATCTCACTCTCTCCGCCAGGAAAATTACATTTGATTACTTGATTTCTTCTATAATTTTTTTTGAAATTTCGAATCTATTCTCTTTTAAGTCACCCTTGAAATCATAAAAAATTTTCTGATCTGGTCTCAAAATATATTGATTGTTTCTAATCATTGACAAATCTAATAATTTTTTTGGATTGGTAGGTAAATTTTTGTAAAAACCTATTACAATACCTTTTCTGCTAAATTCAAGTTGATCAATATTATATTTAAAACAAAGTATCTTAAGTTCTATTAAGCTGAATAAGTTTTCTAGTTGTTTTGGAACTTTTCCAAATCTATCTCGAAGTTCAATAATTAAACTTGATAGTTCTTTATTATCATTAATGTTTGAAATTCTTTTATATATAGAAAGTCTTAAATCAAGATCATCGATATAATCTTCTGGTATAAATATTTCTTCAGGAATTCTTATAGTGGGTTGAAAAATACTTTTTGCTTTATATTCATTTGATATTTTTTGTTTCTGTAATATTATTTCATCCTCTAACATTTGATGATATAACTCAGTACCTATCTCCCTAATAAAACCACTTTGCTCTTCACCAATAATAGATCCACCCCCTCTTATTTCTAAATCTTGGGAGGCAATATTAAATCCAGATCCAAGCGCATCAGATGAATTAATAATTGATAATCTTTTTTTAGAGTTATCTTTAAGTTCATTATCTTTATAGGTCATGTAAGCATAACCTCTTCTAGTAGAACGACCAACTCTACCTTTTAATTGATAAAGAGTTGCTAGAGAAAATAAATTGGATCTATAAACTATTATAGTATTTACATGGGGAAGGTCTAACCCGTTCTCAACTATATTTGTACTAACCATAAGGGGAACTTCTTTATTATAAAATTTTGAAATTCTACTTTCCAATAATGAAGGAATTAATTGGCCATGAGTTACTACATATTTAATTTTTGGTAATCTAATTTTTAAAAATTTTTCAATAAAAGGTATATCTTTCTTTCTTGGTGTTACAAAATAAACACCATTTTTTCTTCCATAAACTTCTCTTTTAATTGCTTCTGAAATTGTTATTTCATCAAAATTAGATACATAACTTCTAACTGCTAATCTTTCAAAGGGTGCTGTCAGTATTAAACTCAAATCTCTCACACCTGACAAAGACATAGAAAGCGTTCTAGGTATTGGGGTTGCAGATAATGCTAATACATGAGCATTTGGTGCAATTTCTTTAAATTTTTCTTTTTGTAAAGTGCCTAATTTTTGCTCTTCATCATAAATGATTAAACCCAGTTTTTTAAATGACAATTTATCATTTAGTAACGCATGTGTACCAATTAAAATATCCACTTTCCCTTCGGCACAATTATTATAGATTTTTTTTATTTCTTTATTTGGAATAAGACGAGATATTTCAGAAATTTTAATATTAAATAGGCTAAATCTTTTTTTAAAATTATTAAAATGTTGTCTTGAGAGTAAAGTTGTTGGTACAAAAACAATGGATTGAATATTAGATTTAGCTGCAAGAAACAAAGCTCTTATAATTACTTCTGTTTTACCAAAAGCAACATCACCTACTATCAGTCTATCACTTGGAATATTCTTTTTGAAATCATTTATAACATCGTTAATTGCATTTATTTGATCTTCTGTTTCTATATATGGAAATGTACTACAAAATTTGTCATATTCTTGGTTATTGATATCAATTTGAAATGATTTAGCTTGAAGTCGTTTTGATGCAATTCTAATTAATTTTTTTGCAGCATCTTTAATTTTCTTTTTGGCTTCAGCTTTTCTTTTTTGCCAACTAGAGGCACCTAATTTATCTAAATTAATATTGTTTTCATCTACATTTCCATATTTTGTAACATAATTAAGGTTTTCAACAGGTAATAAAAGTTTTTGGTTATCAGCAAATTCTAACTC
>CEUZ01080452.1_pt1 | contig 23195 bp, 23 predicted proteins | sample 361511 | NCBI WGS metagenome assembly CEUZ01 (sample SAMEA2622822, study PRJEB7988) | marine metagenome | biome: marine biome (ENVO:00000447); feature: surface water layer (ENVO:00002042); material: "saline water (ENVO:00002010), including plankton (ENVO:xxxxxxxx)" | depth 5 m | reverse complement strand
CACAAATGGATAGATCTTTTAATTTTGGAATAAGAAGGGTATATTAATATTTATAATTATGGAAAAATTAAATAAATATATTAAGCAAATTTATCTACCAGTTGCTATAATTTTGGTTTTATCATTTTCCAGATTGATACCTCATCCATGGAATTTTACACCTATAATTGCTGCTGGAGTCTTTTCAGGATTTTACTTTAAAAATTTTATTTTAAGTTCATTTATTGTTGTTTGTTCAATGTTTATAGGAGATATCTTTATTGGTTTTCATGACACTATGTTTTTTACATATATTTCTTTAGTTGCAGCAGCTAGTTTTGGAATTTTAATTAAAAATTTTAAAGTTTTAGAAACTTTATTTGCAGGTTTGGCAAGCTCAGTAAGTTTTTTTATAATTACAAATTTTGGTTCTTGGCTTACGCTGGACATGTATGAAAAAAATTTTTCAGGATTAATAAATTCTTATATACTAGCTATACCTTTCTTCCATAATACCGTGCTATCAACTTTAATTTATTTAGCTATCTTAAAAATAATTTTTGATTTTTCTATAAAGAAAACTATTAAGCTAACATCTTAAAAATGGATTCAGAACCTAAAAACGAAACCATCAAGGGAAGATGGTATGATATAAATAATAAAGTAGAAAAAAGAATAACTGCTAAGTATCATAAAATTAAAGATTGGGTCATGGATCCAAAAGGATATTTTTTAATAGCTGTTGATAGAAAAAAAATATTATTAAGGGTTGGTTATTGTAAATTCAAAAAATTAGGCAATTCACCGGTTAATGACATGGTGGCAGAAATAACGGGTAAAACTGCAATAGAAATTGTTAATACTTTAATAAGAGAGAAGTATATATCTAGCTTACAGCACGCAGCCGATATGGGTATAGAACTATGTAAAGCTGAATTAGCATTAAAATATAATTTGAAATATATTCAGGATAAAGATTTAAATTTAAACTAATTCTATAAAATCAATTTCAGAAAATTTTTTAATTTAATGAAAAATCTTAAAATTTTTAAAAATTCAAGAGTGATTGTTACAGGGCACACAGGATTCAAGGGATCCTGGTTGACTGCTTGGTTAAAATTAATTGGAGCTAATATTATGGGTATTTCTTTAAATGTACCTACGAATCCTTCTCACTATAAAGTTTCAAAAATAAAAAAAGGAATCAAAGATATTAGACTAGATATAAGAAATAAAAAAAAACTTGAAAAAAAAATTGTTAGTTTTAGACCAAATTTTATTTTTCACTTAGCAGCACAATCTTTGGTAGCAACATCTTATGCAAAACCAAAATTAACTTGGGATACTAATGTTTTTGGTACACTAAATATCTTAGAATCTCTTAGAAAATTAAAAAGTCCTTGTTGTGTTGTAATAATTACGAGTGATAAATGTTATCATAATAGAGAAATTCATTATGGTTACAAAGAGACAGATATTTTAGGAGGAAAAGACCCGTACAGCGGCTCAAAAGCATCGGCAGAAATATTAATAAAGTCCTACATCAGTTCTTTTTTTAGTAAAAAAAATAAGATTCGCATTGCAACGGCTAGGGCTGGAAATGTTATAGGTGGTGGCGATTGGGCACAAAATAGAATAATACCAGATTGTATTAAATCTTGGTCTAAAAATAGAAAGGTTTATTTACGCAATCCCAAATCAACTCGACCATGGCAGCATGTTCTTGAAGCAGTAGGTGGTTATTTATGTTTAGCAATAAATTTAAAAAATAATAAAAAATTGCACGGAGAATCTTTTAATTTCGGTCCAAGTCTATCTAAAGAACATAGTGTAATAGAATTAGTGAAAGAAATGAGCAATTATTGGAAAAATATTTCTTGGATAAAGAAAAAGAAAAGTTTTTTTTATGAATCAGATTTATTGAGATTAAATTGCAGCAAAGCACAAAGAATTTTAAAATGGAAAAGTGTACTAAAATTTAATGAATCAATAGAGCTGGTTGCGAAGTGGTATAGAAATTTTTATTTGAAAAAAGGAAATATTGAAAATTTAACGAAAGAGCAAATTAAAATATATCAATCTTTATTAGTTAAAAGAGGTTCAAATTGGGCAAAAATATTTTAAATAAAATAAGAATTACACCTTTGAAAATTATTAATTCACATCATGGAAATGTTATGCACGTTTTAAAAAAAAAGGAGTTAAAAAAATGGAATTTTAAGGAAGCTTATTTCTCAAAAATTAAATTTAATAAAATTAAGGCATGGAAATTTCATTTAAAAATGACGCTAAATTTAGTTGTGCCAATCGGAAGTGTAAAATTTGTTTTTTATTCCGAGAAAAATAAACGATTTAGAATTGTTAAAATAGGTGCGAAAAAATATTCAAGGTTAACAGTCCCACCAAAGATTTGGTTTGGTTTTAAAGGAATTAGTAGGCATGAGAGTGTTATTTTAAATTTATCAAACATAGAACATAATTCTAAAGAAATCCTAAGACTTCATAAAAATAAGATCAAATATAATTGGTAGTAGATAATGAAAGTTATTTTATTAGCTGGTGGTTTTGGTACACGATTATCCGAATATACGGAAACTTTACCCAAACCAATGGTTGAAATTGGTGGCAAGCCAATATTGTGGCATATAATGAATTTTTACGCGAAGTATAATCATAAAAATTTTTATATAGCCCTAGGGTACAAAGGTGAAATTATTAAAAAGTATTTTTCTAATCTATCAGAGGACTGGAAAATAAATTTAATTGATACAGGTCAAGAAACTATGACAGGGGGTAGAGTTAAAAGACTTAAAAATTTAATTGGTAACGAAACATGTTTACTTACATATGGAGATGGACTTTCAAATATAAATTTAAATTCTTTAATTGATTTTCATAAAAAACATGGAAAATTAGTTACAGTATCAGCAGTTAGACCCCCGGCTAGATTTGGGGCAATCAAATTAAATGACGATCGCGTTGTCAATTTTAAGGAAAAATCAAAGACAGATGAAGGTTGGATCAATGGTGGTTTTTTTGTAATAGAGCCAAAATTTTTTGACTTTATTAAAGGGGACAAAACATACCTTGAAAGAGAACCTTTGGAAAAAGCCGTTAAAGAAAAAGAACTTTATGCATTTAAGCATAATGGATTCTGGCAATGCATGGACACTAAGAGAGACAAGGATAATTTAGAAGAAATTTATTTGAAGGGAGCTCCTTGGATAAAATAAAAAATCCGCTTGTAAGTATTATTGTTAATTGCTTTAATGGTGAGAAATATTTGGTACAAGCTTTAGAAAGCATATTAAATCAAACTTACAAGAATTGGGAAGTAATATTTTGGGATAATCAATCCACCGATAATAGCAAAAAAATATTTTTAAAATTTAATGATGAAAGATTTAAGTATTATCTTTCAGAATCTCATACACCATTATATGAAGCTAGGAATAAGGCCATAGGAAAATGCAAAGGTGAAATTATTGCCTTTTTAGATACTGATGATTGGTGGAAAAATAATAAACTTGAAAAACAAATTTCTTTTTTTGAAAAAAAAGAAGTTGGGCTAGTTTATTCTAATCTATACCTATTTTTTGAACAAACGCAGAAAGAAAAAATTTATAGTAGAAAAATTCTAAAATCTGGATATATAACAAAAAATCTTCTCAAGAATTACAATATAGGAATTTCGACAGTACTTTTAAGAAAAGAAGCTTATAACTCCGTGAATGGCTTTAATAACAAATTTAATGTTATTGGTGATTTCGACTTAATAGTTAGATTAAGTTTAAAATGGAAATTTGATTGTCTTCAAGAACCATTATCCTATTATCGTATACATAATAAAAATTTTATATTAATCAACGATACTTTAGAGATTGAAGAATTAGATAAGTGGGTATCGTCTGAACAAATTATAAAAAATTCAAATTTAAATTTATATTTAAAATATATCAAAAGAAGAATAATTTTTTTAAAAACAATTAAAAATATTAATGATGGAAATTTAATTCAGGCAGCAAAAGATATATTCTTTTTTCCAATTTGTTATAATAAATTAAAGTTAATATTGCATATTATTTTGCCAAAAAAATTTCTAAAAAAGGTAAAAAATTTTCATTAATTTATGAAAGAAAAGAGTAAATTAATTATTATAAGTAATGAAAAAATTTTTACAAACTCAGATGGAGATTTTTGTGATAATGTTGACATCAAAACTATTTTTGAGGGAATGTCAAAAAAATTTGATATAGATGCTTATTGTAGACATTCTTTAAAAAAAAAAATAGTAAAAGTTAATTTAAATAAGATTTTTTTTATAAAAAATATTTTAAGTTTTATTAAAAGTATTTATAAAATAATTACAACTAAAAATAAAAAAATACTTTATATTTCAATACATCCATTTTCTTTTTGCTTTTTTATATTTATATCACTTTTTAGAAACAATTCTTACGTATATCTAAGAAGTGATGGATTTAAAGAATACGAGATAATTTTAGGAAAAAAATGGACTTGGGTTTACAAAATCATGTACAGCATTATTACGAATTCTTCAAAAATTATAAGCTGTCATAATTCATTAGGAAAAGGAAAAAATCAAATATTAGTTAATCCCAGTGAAATAGATAATGACTGGTTAAAAAACATAAAAGAAGCGAGCTTAGAATATCCGCAATTGTTATATGTTGGTAGAATAAAAATTGAAAAAGGAATCCATTCTTTAATTAAAATCATAAAAAAAATGAATACCAAGATTCAACTTACTATTATTGGAAATGGCGAGGATAAATTACAAGAAGAAAAAAGTTATATGAAACTGATTCCATTTTTAAATAAAAAAGAAGAATTAATAGAATATTATGATGGCAATAATATTGTTATTTTGCCCTCTTTTACTGAAGCTCATCCAAAAATTGTAGATGAGGCATTAGCCCGTTCGAGGCCTGTGATTATATTTGAGGAAATCAAACATATAATTGGAGAACGAAAGGGTATATTTGTAAGCCAAAGAAATGAAGAATCGTTAAAAAAAACTATTTTTCATGTAATTAGCAATTACAAAACTATCCAAAACGATATTAAACAAAACAAATTACCAACTAAGGAAAAATTCTTGAATGAATTGGAGCAAATAATTATATATCACTAATTTTTTTTGGCATTGAAACCGTTTTTCCTAATTGATAGTATAATGTACAAAAAAAAATAAAGTTTTTATGAATTGCAAAACATTACTTATAGTACCACCTTGCGGCCCTACACCAACTTCTTATCCGCCGTATGGGGCACTTTATATCGGAACGTATCTTCAAAATAAAGGTTATGAGGTAAAAATTCTCAATCTAGATATTGAAAGAATGGATAATGCCAAGGCATTGGAAAAAATAAAAGAATATGGACCAGACGTAGTTGGTTTTTCAGCAATAGTATCTAGTAGTTATAAGTTTGTTAAATCTCTTTCTTGGGAAATAAAAAAAGCTTGTCCTGATATAGTTATGCTTATGGGAGGACAATTATCTTATGCAGCGAAAGTTACATTAGAAAACACACCCATTGATCTTGTTGTAATTGGTGAGGGTGAAAATACTATTTTAAAATTATATGAGTATTTGCAAAAAAATAATACCAGAGAAGATGTATTTGGAAAAGCTTACAAAGAAAAAGATGGAGTTTGGGTTTGTGAAAATCAAAACCTAAGTTGGTTAGGAGGAATTAAAGGAATAGCTTACAAAGAAAAAAATGGGGAAATTATTTACACAGATCAAGTGGACCAAGTTAGAAATCTAGATGATTTAGCATTTCCTAATTATGAATTAATAGACATGGATAAATATTTATGGACTGGCCAAGAAAAATTTAGAGGCTTTCCAATAAAAGATAAACGTTTTTTTGAACCACACAGAAAAGATAAAACTGCTTTTACAATTATGACCGGCAGAGGTTGTCAGGCTAAATGTTCTTTTTGCACACGTGGTGTACGTGGATTAAGAAAACATTCTCCAGAATATATTTTAAATTCTATGGAGTTTTTGATTAAGAAATATAATGTTGGCTATTTTACATTTGGAGACGAGTCTTTTATTTCATCAAAAAGATGGGTTTTAGATTTTTTAAAAAAATTAAAAGAAAAAAATTGGGATATACTTTTTTATATTCTGGGAGCAAGAGTGGAACATATTGATCGAGAATTGCTTTGGGCACTTAAAGATGCTGGATGTTTCATGATAGAATATGGTTATGAAACAGGATCACAAAGAATGCTCGATACAATAGAAAAACGAACTACGATAGCAGAAAATTATCGTACGCAACAATTGACCGAAGAAGCTGGTTTAGCAACTGTTCCTGCTTTTATAATTAATCTTCCAGGCGAAACTAGCGAGACCATTTCTGAAACTATACAATTTATTAAAAGTATGAAGTTGGATGAAGCTAAGTTTACTGTAAAATATGCCCAAGCTCAGCCGGGGAGCCCTTTATATGAATATGCTCAACTAAATGGCTATATAGAAAATGAAGATGATTATCTTACTAAAATAGATGATGTTCACCCAAGTCATTTAAAAGAAGCAATAGCAAACAAAGTTTTTTTTAATTTTTCTCGACAGCCAATTGAAGAGGTTCAGGCATGGATGAGATGGATGTATAAAGCTGTAGCAGACGATTGCAGAGCAAGAAATAAATCAAAACCTGTATTAAACAGCAGCGAAGATTATGTAAAAGGCGGTGAATTTGGTAGAAAAAACAGGGGTTATGTTGATGCGCGCCTAAAGGAAAAAGAACAAAGTATTTGGTTTGTTAGGGGAAAATTTAAAAAATTTCTTCAAAAATTCCTTCATAAAAATGTTTTAAAATTTAAACTATTTGGAAAAAATATAAGATTTAATTACCCTGTACCAAACTACTTTCGTGATAGAATAGTTAATAAACTTACCAAGAAATACTTAAACGGAACATCTGAAGCTTCTCAATTTAATAAAGTTATAAAATTGAAAAATGAGATTGAAATTAAAAAATTAGCCAAGCCTTTAAAAAGAGGTTTAGATGGCAAACCTATTGATGCAAAACAAGTAAAAAATGGTTCTTTTATGCGTTGTTATGAATCTCAATTTGAAGGATTTGATATCAAAAGATATGAATCGCTAAGAGTGATTTGTGAAGATATTAGAAAAATTCGTGAAGGCGCAGACAAAATAGACTCAGCAGCTCTACCCCTATCTCAAGACGGATTTTAAAAACTCAACTCAAACGTATATTTTTAATTTGTTGGCCTGTAATATTACTGTTTAAAACTATAAATGAACTTAGAAAAAATTAGTTATTTCAAAATACTATTAATTTTTACAATAATAATATCATATTTTTTGGGTTTTTTTTTAAGAGAAAATACGTCTGGTGGAGCAGAGTCAGATTTTGTAAATGCAACTTGGCCAGCAATACAAGCTATCAAAGAAAATTTTTATTTTTCTATCAAAAATTATGGAAAATTTGGTGACGGATCATGGCCAATGTTTCATATTTTAAACGCCCTATTCAATCCATTTACTTTTTCAGAATATTTTTTTCAACTTTCTATTACATTTGTCTCCTTATTAAATTTTTTTATTTTTGAAAGTTTAATAAGAAGAAAATTTAAATTAGAAAAAATTGATTCTTTTCTTTTTGCTTCAGTTATATTATTGCTTCCTTTTTTTCGCTCTTCTGCATTTTGGGGATTAACCGAAAATTTTGGTTGGTTGTTTTTGTTAATAGGAATTAAATATTATCTAGATTTAGAGGATTTATTAGAAAAAAAAATATTAAATTCAAAGGTTTTATTATGTATTTTTTTTCTATGTTTTTTTTCAAGTTTAGCATTATATACTAGACAGTATTTAATCTTTTTTCCAATTTTTATTTTTTTAAAATTATTTTTTATTGAGAAAAATTTCAAAATTCTATTTCTTATATCAATAATATATTTGATATTTTCTTTACCAGGAATTTTACTTATTTACTTATGGGGAGGCCTTTATGATACAGTAAATGTACCGCCCGGTAATGTTTTGGTTAATCATCAACCCAAATACATAATAAAAAACTTACCATTTTTATTTAGTTTTTTTGCATTTTATTTAATGCCCTTTTTTTTAGTGGAATGCTTTTCAAAAAATATAAAGGAAATAACTCAAAAATATTACAAAAGTTTCTTAATTTACTTTTTAGTTTTGATTTTATTCTATTTATTTAATTTTCTTGAACCTCTAAAAAATGTAACTATGGGTGGGGGAGCTTTTTTAAAAATAGATTATATTCTTTTTGAAAGAAAATTATTTTTTTTTATTTTAATGAGCTCTTTAGGATTTGCTTTTTTATATGATATTATTAAAGAAAATCCCAAATCTAATCTAATTTTATCATTTTGTCTTTTAATTTTCTGTCTACCTAAATTTATATTTCAAGAATATTATGAGCCTTTAATATTAATACTTTTTTTATTATTGTATAAAAATAATGTTAATTATTTTTTTGGAAAAAAAACTAATCTAACTATTATTATAAGTACAATTTATTTTGCTATTTATTTATTGGGATCAATTTATTATAAATACTTTTTGTTTTTAAATTTTGATTCTTGGAAACAGTTTCTAAATAGTTAGTTTACCCACCAACAACCTTTGGTTTAGGAAGAGGAATAATAAATTTTCCTTTAAATCCCCTCCTTTTTAAGTTCGAAATAAGTTCTTTTGAAATATGCCAAGAAAGTAAAAGGGCATATTCGGGCTTATCCTTATAAAGTTTTTTCTCTGCAATTATAGGTATATCTGTACCTGGCATAAATCTCCCAATTTTATAAGAGCCATCAATTTCACAAACAGACTTTAATATTTCATTTGATAAACCTAAATAGTTTATCAAAGTACTTGATCTTGAAGGTGCTCCAATTCCATAAATTGTACCTTTTTTTTCAACAATGTTATTTAAAATTTTATACAATTTTAATTTTGAGTTTACGACATTATACCTAAATTTTTTAAAATTTTTCCAAATAAGAAATTTTTTTTCTTCATCCAATATTTTTTTTACAGATTTTAAAGTTTTAAATTTCCCTTTTTTGGTTACATATACTCTAATTGATCCACCGTGAGTTGGAATTTTTTTTGCATGAAAAATTGATAAATTATATTTTTCAAATAGATATTTTAGACTTGTGAGTGAATAGTATCTTAAATGCTCGTGGTAAATAGTATCATACTGCAATTCTTTTATTAAAGGCATTAAATAGTGTGACTCAGTTATAAATACACCATCAGATTTTAAAATCTTTAAAACATTAGACATTAACTCTCTAACATTTTCAATATGCGCAAAAACATTTGTTGCTGTAATAATTTTTGCTCTACCAAATTTTTTCAAAACATATTTACTTGTTTTTTTATCAAAATATTTAATTAACGTATTTATTCCTTTTTTAATCGCAATCTTTCCAATATTTTCTGGAGTAATACCCAGGACTTTATGTTTTTTCTTAAAATTATTTAATAAATTTCCATCGTTAGAACCAATATCAATAATTAAATCATTTGATTTTAAGTTTACTAAACTTTTACATTCATTATAAAGTTCTTTAAAATTTTCCCTCAATATTTTGGTTGTGCTACTAGTGTAGGGATATTCTTTAGGGAATAAGATTTTTTTATCAACAATATTACTTAATTGAACCAGCTTAGAAGATTTCGAATACATTAAATCTAGAGGAAAAAAAATACTTTCTTCTTTCTTTTCTCCAATTTTTTGCATTTTATTTACAGGAGGTAAGAAGCCAAGAGAAATTATTGTTTTTAAATCTTTCTTTCCTGATATTTGGCATCTGTTTATTGTTTTGGAATTTTTTTTCATTTGCTGGGATTAAATCATTTCTTCTTTAAGAGTATTTTTTCTAAAAAGCAATAAATTAATGTAAATAAATATTTAGATCCTAACTCTTTCATATCAAATTTAGCTTTTCCTTGTTTTCTATTTTTCCAGTTTATTGGAATTATTTTATAATTCATTTTTCTTGAAATTATTTTTAATGGTATTTCTAAAAAAATATTAAAACTTTCCGAGACTAATGGCATTGATCTTAACAAAGACTCTTTTTTGTAAATTTTAAAAGCATTTGTAAAATCATTATAATTACTAAAAAAAATAAATTTTGTGATATAATTAAAAATACGGTTTAATATTAATTTTTTCATTGGATATTCAGATACTTTTGATCCCTTTATAAATCTCGAACCAAAAACTGCATCTACATCATCTGATTGGATTAGTTTATAATAGTTTTTTAAGTCAGAAATATCGTCTGCCAAATCAGCCATCATAATACAAACTGCTTTTCCTGTGGACTTTTCAATTCCTAAATTTATTGCCCCCCCTAATCCCTTTTTATTATTATTAAATAATTTAATCTTATTATTGGTTTTAGTTTTTTTATCAATAATTCTGTAAGAGTCGTCATCGCTATAATCATTAATTACCAATATCTCGTGATCGATTTCATTGATATTATTAGTCAATAAATCTAAAGTTTCACTTATTCCTTCGGCTTCATTTCTTACAGGCAAGATTATAGATAGTTTCATAAAATAAATATATGTGATAACAGATTATCTGTAAATTTTTTAATAAAAATGAAAATCTTAGTAACAGGCGGCTGCGGTTTTGTAGGGTCAAATATTGCCATTTATTTAAAAGAAAAATTACCAAAATCAAAAATTAACACGGTTGATAACCTAAGCAGAAAGGGTTCTGCACTTAATCAGCTAAGATTGAAAAAATATAACATAAAAAATTACCATTACAATATCAGTGATTATAATAAAATTAAAAAAATTCCTAGGCATGATCTAATAATTGATTGTTGCGCTGAAGCAGCTGTAGAAATTTCAAAAATTGAAGTTGATAGAGTTTTTAATACAAATCTCACTGGAACTTTTAATTTACTTAAGAAGTGTGTAAAAGATAAATCACGTTTAATTTTTCTTTCATCAAGCAGAGTATATGCTATTAATCAATTTAAAGAGTTAGAAAAAAAAATAAAAAAAAATAATAAAAATTTTTATCCCAATAAGAATCTTAGTACAAGCGGTCCAAAATCTATATATGGATTTACAAAATTTAGTTCAGAAGAGCTTATAAAAGAGTATGCCTATTTATTTAAAGTAAAATATATAATTAATAGACTAGGTGTTATTTCTGGACCTTGGCAATTTGGGAAGCAGGATCAAGGATTTGTTAGCTTGTGGATTTGGAGTCATTTAATGAAAAGAAAATTAAAATATATTGGGTTTGGCGGGAAAGGATACCAGGTTAGAGATGTAATACATATCGATGACGTTTGTGCTTTAATATTTAAGCAAATTAAATTGTTTTCAAAAAAATATAATTTAATGTTAGACGCTGGTGGTGGAAAAAATAATGCAATTTCTTTAAAAGATCTTACAAAAAAATGTGAACAGATCACTTTGAATTCAATAAAATTTACATCATATAAAAAAACTTCAATTTATGATATTCCATATTTTGTTACAGATAATTCAAAAGTTTATAATCTATACAAATGGAAACCAATGAAAAGTATTGATGATATAATATATGATACGTATTTCTGGATGAAATTAAATGTTAAAAAATTAGAAGGCTATTTTAAATGAGTGTTGTATTAATTACCGGATCTTGTGGATTGGTTGGCTCTGAATCTTCTAATTTTTTTTGTGAAAAAGGATTTGATGTAATTGGGATAGATAATAATTATAGAAAATATTTTTTTGGACCCGATGGTGATACAAATTGGGTGAAAAAAAATTTATTAAAAAAACATAAAAATTATTATCATTTTAATTATAATCTCCTTAATTATGAATCCATACAAAAAATATTTAAAAAGTACAAAAAATCTATTAAACTTATAATACATTCCGCAGCACAGCCTTCACATGATTTGGCAAAAACTATGCCGCTAGTTGATTTTAAAGTAAATGCTCTCTCAACATTGAATTTATTAGAACTTACGAAATTATATTGTCCAGATTCGCCGTTTATTTTTATGTCAACCAATAAAGTTTATGGGGATAAACCAAATTATTTACCTTTAATTGAACAAAAAACTAGATGGGAAATAAAAAAAAAAAATAAATTTTCCAAAGGCATCGATGAAACAATGTCCATAGACAATTCAGTTCATAGTTTATTTGGTGTTTCAAAAAGTTATGCTGACTTGGCAGTTCAAGAATATGGAAAAAATATTGGATTAAAGACTGCCTGTTTCAGAGCGGGATGTATAACTGGCCCAGCCCACTCTGGCGCTAAACTACATGGCTTTTTGTCGTATCTTGTAAAATCATCTCTTAGAAAAAAAAAATATACGATTATTGGTTATAAAGGGAAGCAGGTTAGAGATAATATTCATAGCTCAGATTTAACACAATGCTTTTGGAATTATTTTAAAAAACCTCGAATTGGGGAGATATATAATATTGGAGGCGGAAGAATGTCGAACTGTTCTGTTATTGAGGCTTTAAAAATAGTCGAGAATTTAACAAATAATTTAATAAAAAGAAATTATATAAAGACCAATCGAGTAGGTGACCATATATGGTATGTTTCAAATACTGAAAAATTCAAAAAACATTATCCAGGGTGGAAACAAAAATTCAATACAGCGAATATTATTGAGGAATTGGTTGAAAGTTTAATATAGTAATACGATTTCAAAATGTCTAAAAAAATAAATAATAAAGAAATTAGTATCATCGGTGGAGCAGGACATGTCGGCTTTCCCTTGGGTTTAGTATTTGCATCAAAGGGTTTTAAGGTTAATTTAGTAGATATTAATAGGGATTTTTTAGATTCTATTAATAGAGGGATTCCGCCTTTTTTAGAAAAAGGGGCAAAAAAAATTTTAAAAAAAGTTTTAAAAAAAAAACTGTTTACCAGTACAAATTATGAACCAGTAAAAAAAAGTAAATTTGTTGTAATTTGCATAGGAACCCCTATAGATAAAAATTTAAAACCAAAAATAAAAGAGTTTTTAAATTTTTTCTATTTTTTGAGAAAACTGGTTAGTAAATCACAAATAATTATAATTAGAAGTTCTATTTTTCCGGGTATTTTCAATAAAGCATCCAAAATTTTAAAGGATAAAAATATTGTTTACTGTCCAGAAAGAATTGTACAAGGAAAATCTATAGAAGAATTACCAAAACTTCCACAAATTATTGCCGGTAATAATACAAAGTCAGTTAATTTAACAAAAAAATTATTTAAAAAAATATCTACAAAAATAATTGTAACTTCTGTACTAGAAGCAGAGCTAATAAAATTATTTTCTAATGCAAATAGATATGTAAATTTTTCTATAGCAAACCAACTTTATATGATTTGTAAAGAAAACAAATTAGATTTTTCTAGAGTAAGAAATATTATGAGAGATGGTTATGAAAGAAATTTAAACTTACCAACCGCGGGTTTTACTGCTGGTCCTTGTTTACTTAAAGACACAATGCAGCTTTCATCATTTTACAAAAATAAATTTTCACTGGGCTATACAGCGATGGAAATTAATGAAGGTATACCAAAGTTTTTAATAACAAACTTAAGAAAAAAATATAATTTGAAAAAAAAAGTTATTGGTATTTTGGGTTTAGCCTTTAAGGCTGAAACTGATGATATAAGAGATTCTCTTTCAATTAAACTTATTAATTATCTTAAAAAAAATAAATTTAAATTTCTTCAATCTGATGAATATTATAAAAATCAATTTACTATTAAAAAAGAATTGTTAATAAAAAAATCTGATATAATTATTATCGCTGCTCCCCACGAAAGATATAAAAAAATTAATTTTCCAAAAAATAAAATAGTAGTAGATATATGGGGTATAAAAAAATAATTTTATTACTGCTTATTTTTTCTTAAAACTCTAGCTGGCGATCCAGCAACAACCTCTTTATTTTTGACATTTTTTACAACCACAGATCCTGCACCAATTATACAATTGTTCCCTATTTTTATATTTTGTTTAATTGTTGAATTAGCTCCAATGTATGTATAGTTCCCAATTTTAACATTTCCTAAAACCACAGAAGAAGGAGCCAAAGTGCTAAATTTACCTATAGTACTTCCATGGTGTATTTGACAATTTATATTTATTTTTACACCGTCTCCAATCTTAACATTTGGCATTATCTTGGCAAATTTTTGAATTATTATACCTCTTTTTTTTTCTAAAAATTTTTTACTTGAATAAGAAACATACGAGCTCTCAACAAATAAATTACTATAATTTTTTTTATAAATTTTTTTATATAATTTTTCTCTTTCACGGCCATCATCTATAGTAATATAAACATAAGGATTGAATTTTTTTTTAATCTTTTTCCAATCTTGTAAATTTTCTTGGCCTAATTTTTTCTTTTTTAAACTATATGTTCTATTTTTTTTTGATGTAAAAAAGCCTAGAAAATATCTTTTATTATCAATTATGAAATCTTCGAAATCGTATTCTACGCCAACTAAGCAAAAATTTTTTTTAATCATTTTATTTTAAATTACTAATTACACTCTTTACACTTTAAACACGAGTTAAAATTATATATAAGTAGTCATTTCGTGTAAATTATCATTAAAAAACAATGAAAGAAAATAAAATCCTTTTAGCAGAACCTTCCATCGAAACTAAAAAAACCTTAGGTTTAATCGAAAAAGTTTTGAAGGCGAATTTTCCAAATGAAGGTAAATATACTAAAATATTTGAGAAAAAAATTTCTAATCTTTTAAATGTAAAATATACTGTTACAGCAACAAGCGGTACCGTCTCAATTTTTCTAGCTTTAAAAGCTATCGGAATTAAAAAAAATCATGAAGTGATAGTTCCAAATATTACTTTTGCTGCTACAGCTAATGCCGTAGAGCTTGCTGGAGCCAAACCGATCTTTGTTGATGTTGATAAAAAAAATTTGTTAATTTGTGAAAAAAGTCTATTAAAAAAAATTAATAAAAAAACAAAAGCAATAATTGCTGTACATATTTCAGGAAGAGGAAATAATATTAAAAATATATTAAAAATAGCAAAAAACAAAAAAATCTATTTAATAGAAGATGCGGCAGAAGCTTTTATGTCAAAATATGAAAAAAAATATTTAGGAACATTTGGAGATATGGGATGTTTGTCATTCGCGCCAAATAAAATTATTACTACAGGACAAGGAGGGGTTGTAGTTACTAATAACAAATCCCTTTATAAAAAATTAATTAGACTAAAAGATCAAGGAAGAGTAGGTCCTACAACTGGGGGAGAGGACAAATATGTTTCATTTGGTTATAATTTTAAATTTACGAACTTGCAGGCAGTGCTAGGCTTGTCTCAATTAAGCGATATAAAAAAAAGAATGAATATTTTAATAAACAATTATAAATTTTATAAAAAAAATCTAATTGAAGGAAAGAATTTTAAACTAATAGGTTTTGATTTAAAAAAGGGTGAATTGCCTTTATGGACGGATGTATGTTCTTCAAAAAGAAATCAATTATTTAATTTTTTAAAAAAACACAGAATTAATTGTAGATATTTTTGGTACCCATTAAATACTTGCAAACCATACAAACAATCATTTAATGGATTATATAATTCAAAAAAACTTTATGGTAAATTAATGTGGTTGCCCTCATCTTTAAATTTGAAAAAAAAAGATTTGAAAAAAATTTGTAATTTAATAAATAAATTTAATTTAAAAAATGGATAAAAAATTATCTATTATTCTTCCGGTTTTTAATGAAAAAGAAAGTCTATCAATTATGGTTAGACTTTTAAAAGCATCTTTAAAATTCGAAAATGAAATTTTAATAATATATGATAACGAAAATGATAATTGCGTTTCAGTTGCAAAAAGTCTCGAAAAAGAGTTGCAAAATGTTAGAGCAATTCACAATGATATAAATAGAGGCGTCAGATTTGCATTGCAAAAAGGTGTTAAAGAAGCAAAGCACGAAATAATTTTTATTACTGCTGTTGATGAGATTTTTCCAATAATTGCTATAGAGGATATGATCAAGTTAATTGTAGAAAAAAATTGTGATTTTGTTAGTGGAACAAGATACTCAAAAGGTGGATTAAGACTTGGAGGATCAAAAATTGCTTCTATTTTATCAAGGCTGGCTAATAAAATATTTGTTTTAATTACAAAATTTCCAATATCCGATTGCACGACAGGGATTAAGATGATGAAAAAGAAAGTTTGGAATAATATTTCCTTAGAATCTAAGCCCGTAGGATGGGCATTTGCATTTGAATTAACAATTAAAGTTTATTTAAATAATTTCAAAATTGAAGAAGTGCCTTTTAAATCTGTTGATAGATTGTTTGGTGGCACATCAACTTTTAAACCGCTTCCTTGGATTAAAGAATACCTAAGATGGTTTTTTTGGGGAATAAAAAGATTAAGAAAATAAATTAAGATTTAGATCTAGATTATATTTAAACTTTTTACCACTAAAGATAATATTAAAACTATAACAAAACTTAAAACAAAGGTGCTAGTATTATTAGAAGGTAGTTCTAAATTTTCTGCTGTAATATTTTTTTTACAAATTACAGACAATGCAATTATTAACCAGACAGCACTACCATTCCATGTAGTAAATAAACTCCCCGTTGATTTTAAAGGCCAGACCTCAACTAAAGCCGTTAAAATTATTGGATAAAAATACATCGAGTAGATTTTATTTTTGTTAACTGATAAATATTTTTTAATTATAAAAAATAATTTTATTAAAATAAAAAATGAAATTATTAAAAAACCTATTAATCCAAAATCGTGTAAAATCTCCAAATGATAATTATGAGGGTGAGTTGCGCATCTTAACCCAAATTTCCTTTTATATCTGGTTTCATCCAATATTTCATGGCATTTAATTCTAAAAGATTTATATCCTCTTCCAATTAATGGATTTTTTTCCCAGGACTTGATAGCTGTTATATAAATTCTTGTATGATTTAAAGCTTGAAGATTCAATTTTCCCGTTTCACCAAACTTAGAGTTATTTTTTTTTATACTTTTGTCTTTTGTTTTTTCTTCATTCTTTTTTAATTCGGCAATCTCACTATCCTTTTTTTCTCCATGGGAAACTAAGAAGAACTTTTCATAAGCGTATTTATATCTGTCTTTTAATTTTTCATCACCGTGGAAAAAATTTTTTTCACTACTTAATAAAAGCATAGAAGTTGAAATAAATAATATAGTGGAAGAAATTATTATATATCTGTTTTTTTTGTCAATTAAAGACAATAGTATTAAGGAGGAAAATAATAATATTAATGGCATTTTATTGCTTGCAAAAAATGCGCCCATTAAAATCAGAAAAATTAAAATAAACAAACCAACTTTTTTATATTTTTTTTTATCGCAAAGGAATAAAAAGCCAAAAAAAGACATCAGTGCAAATTTTTGAATATATCCCCCTGCTATTGCTTCACTTCCAAATACACCAGAAAGTTTTCCACCTACTTCAGTTTGTCCAAATAAGTTATATCCCATCATGTATTGAATTATTATGTCGATAGAAACAAAAAAGGTGCACAAAAGAGATACGATGAAAAACTTCTTGAGATTTAAAATTCTATTTATTAGCAAAACTTCTATTATTAGGTATAAGAGAGCAAATCTAAAAAGTAATACAGATCTTACAAAAAAGTCATATTTTATTGATTCAATATTTATATAAGAGGAAATTATAATTAATAGAAAAAAAAATATGAGTATGATATTTGTATAGTCTAAATTAAATTTATAATTTTTTCTTTTAATGTAAATATAGCTTAGAATTAAAAAAGAGTATAAGTTTATAGTAACAATTAAGCTCCCAATTATAAAAGAAATTGGAAATAAAAAAAATAATATGTTGATAGTTTGAGCTAGAGAAAGATTTCTAATATAAGACAACATAATGAATTAATAGATTAAAAATGAAATTTATTCAAAAAATAAAATATGAAAATTAAAGACGAAAGTCATATAGTCCTTGGTTTGTTAATAGTTTTTGCTCTAACGATTAGAATAATTGCAGTTTATTTATACGGAGATACAGTTTTAGAGTATGAATGGCAAATTCTTTTAAACAATTTGTATAACAATGGGGCTTTGTCACTTCAATCATTTAATGGAAAGTTTATACCCTCAGCGTTTATGCCACCGCTTTATGTTTTTTTTCTATATATTTTAAAATTAGCGACTCCCGAAAATATTCAATTTACTAATATTATATTAACTGTACAAATCATATTATCAACTTTATCAATTTTAATTTTTTATAAATTAAGTAATTTCTTTTTTAACAAAAAATGGAGTCTTTTTAATTCTTTGTTGCTGTCTATATTTCCATTAAATATTTATACAACGACACAAATATCATCGATTTCGTTACAGGTATTTTTATTAATACTATTTTTCTATTTATTTTTTTCGTTAAGCAGATCCAAAAATTTGGTTTTGTTTCAACTTTTATTTTTTTCATTAGTGTCCGGACTTTTAATGTTATTAAGAGGCGAATTTTATTTAGTTTTTTTAGCCAGTTTAGGATACCTGTTAATTTTTAAAAAAATAGATATAAAAAAAAGTATAATTATATTTTTAGTTAGTTTAATAATAATTTCACCTTATCTTGCAAGGAACTATTTAGCTTTCAATAAAGTTGTTCTCACTCAATCTGTTGGATTCAACCTATTAAAAGGTAACAATTCTCTTGCTACGGTAGAGGGGTCATTATCATATATCGCTCATTTAAATGATAATATTTATCAAAAAAGTATAACAAAAAATAATTTATTCGAAATTCGTATAGATGAACTTTTTTTTAAGGAGGGTGTAAACTATATAAAAGAAGAACCAATAGTTTTTATTAAGCAATATTTTAAAAAATTTTTAACTTTTTTCTATTTTAATTTCAATTCAGCTTATCCCAATTATTATCATCCTTTATTTATTATACCCGTGATACTAACAAGTTTATTTTCTACTATAGGGATTTTTCTTGTATTACGAAAAATGGACTTTGAAAAAGGATATGTATTGTTTCATTTATTTTTTACAATTTTTATTTTTTCGTTTTTCTTTATTTTGCCTAGATATAAAATGATAATATTACCAATGCAACTTATTCTTATGAATTATTTTTTCATGGAATTTGTAAAAAAGATTTTAAAAAAAAATGAGTAAAGTAGATATAATTTTACCAACTTTTAATTGCGATAAATATATAGAGGAAACTATAAATTCAGTAATAAATCAGACTTTCAAGGAATGGAAATTAATAATAATTGATGATGCTTCAAAAGATAATACCATTAATTTAATAAATAAATTTTTAAAAGATGATCGTATTAATTTGGTTATTTTAAAAAAAAATAAAGGGGCAGGGTTTTGTAGAAATTTAGGAATGAGAATATCCAAGTCTCAATATGTGGCATTCATAGATTCAGATGACATTTGGAAAGAAAACAAATTAAAAAAACAACTCAATAAAATGGATGAGAAAAATTTTGATTTTACTTATACTGATTATACACCTTTTCTAGAAAAAAATGGTGTAAAAAAACTAAAAAAAAATATAATTTTACCCAATAATTTTGATTACAATTTATTCATAAAAAAAACTTCTATTTGTACTAGCTCCATGATAATTAGAAGAAAAAGGATTGGAGTCATAAAATTTTTGGACACAAAAATTTGTGAGGATTATTATTTTAAGTGCAAGTTATTAAAAAATTGTAATTTAGCAGCAAATATAGGAGAAAATTTGACGTTATATAGAATTTCACCAGGTTCATTACAAAGCCAAAAAATTAGAAATTTTTATTGGGTTTGGTACATAAATAGCAAATATAACAAACTGAACTTTTTGCAAAATATTTTATCTCTGTTTTCAATTTCATTTAACTCACTAAAAAACTATGGATTTAAATAATTTAATTTTTCTTTTCTTTTTATTTTTTTTAGGATTTTTTTTAATAAATTACATTCCTAGCTTAGTAAAAAAAATTAATTCAAATTTATTAATAGATAATCAATTTAGTAAACCACAAGCTTTTCATGAATATCCAGTTTCTGTCTTAGGTGGATTGTGTATTTTTTCTTCCTATTTTATCGTATTTTTATTTTTTTTTATATTTCAAAAAAATATTTATTATGAATATATAACTTTTTGTTCATTATTTTTTTTACTTGGATTAATTGATGATTTAAAAATTAATATAAAACCGAAGTTTAGATTAATTACAATGATAGGATTATTAATAATTTTAGTAATTATTAATGATTTTTATATAGAAAAAACAGGAATTGAATTTTTAAACTATTTTTTGGAAATAGATATTTTTGCACTTTTTTTTATTTGTCTATGTTTTTTGTTTATAATAAATGGCGCAAATCTAGTTGACGGATTTAATGGTCTGCTGGGCATTCATTCATTAATTATTTTTATAAATTTATTTTTTATAAACTACTTTAATAATAATACTGATTTGGCATATTTATTACTTTGTGGAATAATAATTTTAATAACTTTTTTAAAGTTTAATTTTCCTTCGCCAAAAATTTTTCTTGGAGATTCGGGTTCATATTTTTTGGGTTCATTTTTATCTGTAGCTGTTATTCAGACCAGTATAGAGAATCCTTCTATATCACCTTTTTATTTTTGCATGGTATTGTTTTATTTATTTTTTGAAGTATTTTTTTCTTTTATAAGAAAAATTGCTATCGAAAAAAAATCCCCACTTTTTCCAGATAAAAAACATTTACATATGCTGCTTTATGAAGTTTTGTATTTGAAGAATAAAAATAAATTAAAGAGTAACTATAGTGTTTCGATTTTTATAAATTCAGTTTATTTAATTCTAATCATTCCAGCAATCTTTATAAAAAATAATGGACTTTTTTGTAAGTATTATTCGCTGTTTTTTTTTCTTACTTATATTTTCTCATATAAGTTATGCAAAGATAGGATTAATAAATTTAAATAGTTATTGACATGAATAAAAAAGGAGATTTAAAGTAATAAATATGAAACCAGAAAGACATGAAAAAGGCTGGGGTTATGAATTGTGGATCGTGAATAACGATTTATATTGTGGAAAAATTTTACATTTTGATAAAGGAAAAAAATGCTCTTGGCATTATCATAAAATTAAACAAGAAACATTTTATGTTCAAAAAGGTAAATTAAAAATTTGGTATGGCTTTGATGATGATATAAAAAAAGCAAAGGAATTAATTATGATACCGGGGCAAAAATTTGAAGTACCGGTAGGATTAAGACATCAAATATTCGGTTTAGAAGATACAGATATGTTTGAATTTTCTACAACACATTCTGAATCCGATTCACATAGAATTATTAAGGGAGATTAATTTACAGGAAAACCAGGGTGTGTAGTTCAGTGGTAGAACGCTACGTTGACATCGTAGAGGTCATAAGTTCAATTCTTATCACACCCACCAAAAATACTAATTACAAATAAGTTTTGCCATTAATTTAACTATTTACAAAAAAGTTTATTAAATATATACCCTATTTGCCTGGTGATTTTTGCGAAGGGGCAATACCCGATCCCATTCCGAACTCGGAAGTCAAGTCCTTCAGCGCCGATGGTACTATGTCTTAAGATATGGGAGAGTAGGTCGTTGCCAGGCAATGAACACTTTGGATAGTAAAATTATGAAAGTAGTAAGTTCCCTTAAATCACTTAAAAAGCGTGACCTAAATTCAAAACTTGTGAGACGAAGAGGTCGTATTTATATAATTAATAAAAAGAATCCCAAATATAAAGCTAGACAGAGATAATGAATATTATTGGTTCTGTTAAGGAAGATTTTACAGTAGAAAAAAGAATTTCAATAACACCAGAGATAGTAAAAAAATTAATTAGCTTAAAATATTCTGTTTTTCTTCAAAACGATTATGGTAAGCATCTCGGCATATCCAATGAAGAATATAAAAAAATGGGAGCAAATTTTTGTAGTACAGCTAAAGAAGTTTTAGAAAAATCCAATATCATTTTAAGAGTTGAACTTCCTTCCAACGATGAAATAAATTTAATTAAAAAAGAAACTATATTAATTGGTCAATTTGATCATATCTTAAATAAACAAAAAATTAATAAATTAATTGAGAAAAAAGTTAAAATTTTTTCTTTACTTCTGCTTCCAAGAATAACCAGAGCACAATCAATGGATGTTTTATCTTCACAAGCAAATCTCGCAGGTTATCGTGCAGTTATTGAATCTGTAAAAGAATTTGGAAAAGTAGTGCCGATGATGATGACTGCAGCAGGAACAATTACACCAACAAAGTTTTTAATTATTGGTGCTGGCGTAGCTGGTTTACAGGCTATAGCTACGGCAAAAAGACTAGGAGGTATTGTATTTGCCACTGATGTTAGAGTCGCGACAAAGGAACAAGTGGAAAGTTTGGGTGGAAAATTTTTATCTGTCGAGGGAAATGAAAATTTGGAGACAAGCGGGGGTTATGCAAAAGAAACCAGTGAAGATTTTAAAAAAAAACAGGCAGATTTATTAAAAAGTTCTGTTGAAAAAAGTGATATTATAATTTGCACAGCTTTAGTTCCAGGAAAAAAAGCGCCAAGAATTATTACTGAAGAAATGGTGAACAGCATGAAGCCAGGATCTATTATATATGATCTGGCAGTAAACCAAGGTGGAAATTCAGCTTTTTCTGAAGCTGATAAAGTTAAAGAAGTAAACGGTGTAAAAGTTATGGGAGCAAAAAATATATTAAACAATCTTGCATTAACGGCATCAAATTTATATGCAAAAAATCTATTTAATTTTGTAAATCATTTATATGATAGTGAAAAAAAAGAAATTAATATTGATAAAAAAGATGAAATTATTAATAAAACTTTAATTTATAAAGAACTTTAATTATGGAAATAGATCCATTTATATTTAGACTGGGTATTTTTGTACTTTCGATATTTGTAGGATACTATGTAGTTTGGAGCGTTACTCCATCTTTGCATACCCCATTAATGTCTGTAACCAATGCTATTTCATCAGTAATTATTGTTGGAGCTATAATTGCAGGATTATCAGGCGATATAGAAAGCATTTTTGATATATCAAATACATTTGGTTTTCTGGCAATATTTTTAGCAGCAATAAATATTTTTGGAG
>CEUZ01133326.1_pt1 | contig 23236 bp, 21 predicted proteins | sample 361511 | NCBI WGS metagenome assembly CEUZ01 (sample SAMEA2622822, study PRJEB7988) | marine metagenome | biome: marine biome (ENVO:00000447); feature: surface water layer (ENVO:00002042); material: "saline water (ENVO:00002010), including plankton (ENVO:xxxxxxxx)" | depth 5 m | reverse complement strand
AAAATTCACAATGATTCTTTAGCTAAAATTATTTCTGAAAATCCAACCTCTCTAGGAGGTTTTGCTGCTCTTCCTATGCAAGACCCTTTGATGGCAATTAAAGAACTGAATCGATCAGTTAAGGAACTAGGTTTATTGGGGGGTTATATAGGAACTGACTTTCCTTTTGGAATAGACAATAAAGAAATGGATGAATTTTATTCTAATTGTTGTGAATTAAATGTGCCTTTATTTATCCATCCAGCTCCACAAGGTATTAACGGTCCTTTTTGTGATAAGCGACTTGATGACTATAGCTTAGACTTAACTATAGGTTTCGCTAACGACGAAAGCATTGCCCTAAGCAAAATAATTTTTGGAGGAGTCCTAAGAAGACATCCAAATCTTGATATCTGTATTAGTCACGGTGGAGGAAATGTAGCATTCTTAGCAGGCAGATTGGCTAAAGCTGCAGAGAAAAGACCTACTTCTCCAGAGTGGTTAAAAAAAGAAGGAGAGTTTCTAAAATACTTAAAGAGAATATGGTTTGATAACCATGTTCATCAAAAAGAATCTCTGGAACTTTTAAACTCTGTAGTAGGAACAGAAAGACAGGTCTTGGGAACTAATTTTCTTGGTTGGGATCAACCAGATAAAAATAATCTAGCTTCTACTCCATCTTTCCTTGTTGACAACGCAAAAAGACTTTTACGTTTAAATTAGTTTCTTATTAGTCCCTTCCTATATTAGCCAGTACGCTATTCATAACACCACCGTCTATTAGGATATTTTCTCCATGCACATAAGAAGAGTCTTCAGAAAGAAGAAACATAACTACTTTAGCTACATCTTCAGAACTTCCTAATCTTCCTAATGGAACCATGTCTTCTCTCTTTTCTCTTTCTTTTTGATTTTTATAGTGCGAAGCGGCCATACCAGTGTTGATGAATCCAGGGGATATTGCGTTTACACGTATTCCTTCTTTACCCCATTCAAGAGACATCTGCTCAGTAAGCATGACTATTCCTGCTTTAGCTGCTGCATAGGCTCCTGAATGAATTGCAGGATGCTTTCCACCACTGATAGAGCTTATATTCACAATATTTCCTTCACCATGTTTAATCATGACTCTTGCAACAGCACAGCTAACAATAAAACAGCCAAGAAGGTTTACATTTATGACGTCTCTAAAATCTTTTATATCTTGCTCTAAAAGACCTCCAAATCTTACTATTCCAGCACAATTAACTAGAGCATCTATTGAACTGCCAAAGCCATTAATGCTTTCAGTAACTGATTCTTCATCAGTTATATCTGTTGGCAAAGCCAATGAATTAGGAATTAACTTGGCAAGATCTTCAAGTTTCTTCTCGTCTAAATCCATTAGGCCGACACGGTAGTTTTTTTCGCTGGCTTGTTTAGCAATTTGAGAACCTATCCCTCCAGCTGCGCCAGTGACTATTAGGCTTTTCATTTCTTAGTGTTCTTTTTTAAAATTCTTTCAGAATAGGAAGATACTCTCCAACCCTCTGGGTCTTTAACCCTTTCCATTGGAGGGGTTAGATCTATTTCCTTGCCATTAAGGAAAACATTTTTAATTAATTCCTTATTTCCTAAGATAGTTACATCTTTTGAAGGGTCACCATCTATGAGTAATATATCAGCTAAATAACCTTCTTTAATTAAGCCAACTTCCCCTTCTTTTCTTAAAGCTTTTGCTGCATCTTTAGTAGCACTTTTGATTGCCTGTAAAGGAGTTAAGCCAAGTTTTTTTACAAAAACCTCCATTTCTTTGTAATGCCAATCTCCATAAGGGGTTACAGAAAATCCTGATTCACTACCACATAATAAAGGTACACCATTTTCAAAAGCCTTTATTAAGATGTCTAGGTTATCTTCGATTTCTTTTTCAAAAATTTCTTTATACTCTTTTGAAGCGCCCATTTCTTCTGAGTAATCAATTAAATTAGCTTGGAATGTGAAAGTTGGAACAATTGGAACTTTCTTTTCGACTACGACTTCTAAAGCCTCCTCATCCATATAGGTAGCATGAAGAACTAGGTCCATTCCTGCTAGGACAGAATCTTTTACACTGTCTGCACTTCTGCAATGTCCAACTACTGGTATACCTAATTCGTGTGCCGTATCACATGCAAGTTTAAGTTCATCATAGCTCCATGCTTTAACTTCTCCCTCTGAAAATTGTCGAGGAACTAATCCAGAAACATGAATCTTGATCCAATCAACACCTAATTTTATCTGTCTTCTGATTTCAAGAACTATTTCTTCCGGACTCCTAACTACTGCTCCGTAGCCTAATCTTCCTTTATCAGGGATTACCCTTCCACCAGTTCCCCCTACAGAAGTGAGCAGTGCGTTTCCTCCAACTGCCATTCTAGGACCAACAAGAATTCCTGCTTCTATAGCGTCCCTTAAATCAACCCCAACATCGAAAATACAATCTGCATCTAATAGGCCAGTAACTCCTGACTGCAATACCTTTAAAGCATTTTGTCCGGCTATTATTGCTGCTAGACCTTCTCTACGATGATAAAAGAGTTCGTCATTAGAAGATGGTTCATCAAAAGTTATATGACAATGCGCATCAATTAATCCAGGCATTAACGTTAAACCTGTGGCATCTATGATGGAATCAAAATCCTCTTTTTTATGAGAATTAGTCGAACTTTCTTCTACCTTTTCAATAAGTTCGTCTTTAATAATAAGGTTTCCTGGATAAGGTTCAGACCCTGAACCATCTAAGATTTGAGCATTACTTATTAAAGTTTTAATTGATTCTGCCATTAAAATACCTTTATCTTTTCGAACTTTAAAAAGATAGACCCGCTTTGTAAAGAAAAGCAGGTCTATTAAATAATATTTTTAAGCTGATAAAGGTGCCCAAGCTAGTAAGCTTGAGTCATCTGGTCTAGTGCTTGGAACTAGTTTAATTCCATTTGCTTCTGCCATCCCTTTGTATTCAACCCAAGAAAGAATATTTTCTATTTGGGTTCCAGGTCCTGAATCAAACATAACGGGTCCATAAAGATTAGCTGTATAGATTAAATCTTCGTCTGTTACCCTTTGCGTTGCATCATGTCTAGCACCAGCAGGTTCGTAAAACCAAATACCGGGTCCATAACCTTCAGGTGGTCCAGCTCTAACTCCTAACCTTCCTTGTAATACCAGAAAGTCACTAGCTCCAATATGAGTATGAGGATCAGCAACACCATTATGTCTAACTATTAAAGAGACATAACCCGTTTCTTCACTTACTCTAAGAATTTTAAGACCAACATCCTCCATTCCTGGCAAAACAAGCCATGGAACTGAACGAGTATCTACAAAATGTGGATGAGTTACTTCTGAGCTAGATTCAGTTTCTACATTGTCGTTGACAAGTTTTCCAGCATTTCCAGAAGCTATCGATAATGGCTCTCCATTACCCTTATAAGGTTCTCCCTCTACTTCCATGCAAGCTGAAAGTGAACTTGGAACAAGTAAAATCTTAGTATCTTTAGCCATCTGTTGAACATCCATGGCTGTGAACAAAGAACTTAAAGAACCGTCCTCATTTAAAAATGCAACGCCACTAAAGAAGTTAGCAAGTATTTCTGTATCTTCTAAAGCTAGAAAGGAATTAACTCTTGAGTTAGCTGAGATAAAACCCCATGTTCCTGGATTAAGAGTACTTTTGGAACCTTCCTGTTCGTACTCAGCCTTCCCAGAAAGAACTAACATATCCATACCACCTAAATAAACAGATTCAGGTATAGAAGCTCCTTTATCAATTTTCATTATCACGCTAAAGATTCCGCTTTCCGAACTTGCTCTTGCTGGCTTAATGGAAAGACCTTCTACATTCGACAAAGGTAACCAAGGTAGTTTATTTGTATCTATACAATCCCCTACCCCTGCAGGATTATATTCTGGATTAGCAACCGTTTCTGACATATGTCCCCCTATTTTTAAAAAATTATACCAAAGATTGAAACAATTCTATAAATGCTAGTCGCTCTTTAAATCTAACCAGTCTCTTTCTAAGTTACTTAGATCTATATTCAACGCTTTAAGGGAGCTTCTCGTTTCAAAATAATTCCTTGGGCCAATTAAAGGATAGGATGGAAACTCTTGATTTAATACAAAAGCTAGAGCCAGCTCAATGGCTTCAACACCCTTATCCTTTGCTAAAGAAAAGCACCTATTTCTTCTTTCAACATTATCTTCATTAAACCAAACCCTGTCTTTTTCTTCTTGATTAGGATTTGCTATGTGCAAAGATCCTTGAAACTCCTGTTTATCAAGAAAAAAGCCTCTTGCCTGACTAGACCAGGGAAAAATAGGAATTTGTTTTTCTTTCAAGTAATCCTTAAACTCTTCCTCAGAACAACTCTCGCAACCTGGCCAAACAGGAGTCAGCATTTTAGCTAGACTAAAGTTATTACTTAAAATACTAAAAGGCTGTTTATTAGAGTCTTCAGCATAAGAAATTGCATCTGAAAACCTTTTTAAACTCCAGTTTGATGCACCAGATAACTTGATTAAACCATCTTTTTTAATTTCATCTAATGCATCGACAAACTCACTAACTGGAACTTCCAAGTTATCTCTATGTAAACAGTAAATATCTAGATAATCTGTCTGCAATCTATCTAACGATTCTTCTAGTTGCGGTCTTATTAAATCAGGGTAACAATGTGGAGTGTGAGCTCCCTTGCCGAGAACAACTACCTTCTCTCTTAGACCTCTATGAGCCATCCACTTCCCCAGATAAACATCACTTTTTCCATTGTTATAAATATAAGCTGTATCAAAAGCATTACCACCCAAGGAAAAAAAATGATCAAACATAGCAAAAGCATGGTCTGTGCTAGATTGATTGTCACACCCAAAAACAACCCTGGACACCTTCTTATCTAAACCTCTTATGGAATTAAAGGGCATATTTTTTGGATTTTTAAGAGCCTCTTTTCCTAGAACAGATGATTTCCTTATTTCAGGATTATCAGCTGCGTAGTAAACTCCTATCTTCTTCCTCCAGGCATCAAGCCAGATCATATTTCCATGAGAATCTGCATGAGAAACTTTTTTTGATTCAGTCTTTTTTTGACGAATAAGATTGGCAAAATGATCTACTTCAAAAGTAAAAACACCTTTATTTTCTTTAAAATCAATTACCTGATCATCAAACCCTTTACTCTTAAAAATAATTTTAGATTTACGACCTACTTGTTCGCCACACTGCCAAGGCTCTTCAATTAAAATTGATTTATCATCATTTGAAATAAGAACTGTATTTTTTAAAGTTTTATTAATGGCTGAGCTAATTAGAGCTTTAGAACCATTCTCAAAATCTAATTCTGCAGATGCATTTAAATCTATTCCTCTTTCAGATAATTCACCTTTAGCTTTAATTGAAATGGGATTAGAAAACAGCTTTTCCTCTTGAGTACCCACTATCATTCGAGACATAGACATAGGGTAACATCCTATATCCATAATGGACCCCCCTCCTAAATCAGGGTTTACCAAACGGTGTTCTTTTGGCACATCAGCTGAGAAGCCAAAAGAAGCTTCAATGGTTAAGGGACTTTTTTTAAATTCTTTTTTTACTAATTCACGTACTTTATCGGTCTGTGGATGTGTTCTGTACATAAAGGCTTCCATCAATAAAACTTCATTATTTCGAGCGGTATCTATAAGTACCATCGCCTCTGTAGAATTTATAGTCATAGGCTTTTCGCAAAGCACAGACTTCTTTGCTTTTAGCGAAGCCAGAGCTAGATCAAAATGTGAATCATGTGGAGTAGCCACATAAATTGCATCTAATTCATCGTCTTCAAGTAGATTTTTATAACCCTCTACAGGCAAACAATTGTATTTATCAGAAAATCTTTCTGCCTTTTCAATTTCTCTACTGGCAACTGCTTTTAGGTTACAACCCTCACTATCTCTTATAGAAACAGCTAATGCCCTAGCTATCATCCCGGTTCCTAAAATACCCCAGTTGATCATATTTCTTCTAAAGCCTCCAGCTTATGATTTTTACTTTTAATTTGCTCCAATAATTGTTTATGAGTTTCTGTGTCTATGGGATAGAAATAAATTACAACTAAACTTAACGCCACACCAAAAGCAGGGATAATACTCATAATTCTTTTCATGGAAGAAATAGTTTCTGCACTTTGAACTTGGTTAGCTTCAAAGCCTATAAAACTAAAGACAAATCCAAATATTAGAATAGCTAGAGCTATAGATCCTTTTTGAGCAAAAGTCATAAAACCATAAAGAGATGATTCGCTTCTGACTCCTGTATACACCTCTCCATACTCAATAGTATCTGGTAACATAGACCAAAAAAGGATACCTCCAGCTCCCGCACCAAATCCTATAAATGCAACTAAAACTAATAGTTCTTTAAGTGTTGATATTGGGTAAAGATAAAAGCAAATAAAAGCAATTAAAGTAATACTCATTGATATTAACCAAGTATGACGTTTACCAATTTTATTTGAGATTAACCACCAGATTGGAATGCTGGCAAAAGCAACTATTCCATTAGTAAATAAAATAGTGCCTTGATATTCATGCAATCCCAAAGCGTATTTCGAGTAATAAACTAAACTATTACCAAAAAATATAGTTGTAACACCAACTATTAAGGTAGCAGAAAAAACTAACCAGAAAGGTTTATTTCGCCTAATTGATTTAGCAATTTCGAGAAAATTTTCTCCTACCCTTTCTATTCCCTGATCTTGTTGCGGTTCTTTTACCGTATAAAAGGTAATACTGTGAATGATGAGAGCAGTAATTCCTGCGATCATTGCCATAAATACAAAACCTTTAGCTTCATCGCCCATTCCAAACCAAAATACAATAGGAAAGGCAAAAGCTGACATCAAGTTGGTACCCGTCTGTGCTCCCATCATCCGAAAACCAGTAAGATTAGTTCTTTGTTGGCTATCTTCAGTGATTCTTGGTGTTAAAGAGGAAAAAGGAACACTTACAATAGTGAAACATGTTCTATGCAATAAATTTGCAAACAAGAGAAATATAAAAAGGGCAGTTCCTTCAAAAGGAGGGACCCACATCAGAAGAATAAATGAAAGAGCTAAAGGAATATTTCCAAATAATAAATAGGGCCTATAAACACCCCACCTTGTTCTAGTTCTTTCAGCAAGGAAACCCATTGAAGGGTCTGTGATAGCGTCCCAAGCCATACCTATGGAATAAATTGCACTTGCCAAAACAGGTGAAATGCCTACAACATCAGTATAAAAATACATTAGATAAAGACCAACTCCACTCCAATAGAGGCATATGGCTATATCCCCTATTCCATAACCAACCTTTACGCCAAGACTAAGAGAGTTAGGGTTTGAATTCATTTTTATTTTTTACTAGTTTGATTAAGAAAAACCAATCCATCTACCAGCACCAGCAATAATAGCCCATGTAGATATAGATAATACGCCTATAATCTTAAATACATTAGTGTCTGTTTCAGCTTTTAAGGCAAAAGGATTTCTTATAAAAAATAAGAAAAATAATCCTATTATCAAGGTAATCATTTTTATCCAAAAGGCTCTACTGTAGTAAAGCTTAATAGCTTCACTTAAAAACAGGGGTATTCCCGTTGAAATCAAAACAAATAAACCAAGTTTTATAGCGAAGGTGGTCTGACTAATTACATAATTAATAGGTCTAGAAGAGAGCATTAAACCTAAAAGCCTTAAATCTCCAACTAAGATAGAACCCCCAAGAATTGCTAAACCTATCAAGTGAATTGCTTCAATAAAAGGAAACATCCAAATTGAGTTCCTAATAGCCTCTCCGATAAAGGATTGCTCCAAGTTATCAAATATATAAAGTATTTTCTCTGATCCCACTAGAAATCCTCAAAATTAGATAACTCAACAACACAACCTGCAGCCCAATTAACCCACTCTGGTTGAGGTTGTCTATCACAATCAAACCAATTGTATGCAATCATACGACCAGAAATTATAACCAAAGCCCAAAGACACAAAGATGCAGTAGCTTTAAATTTTACGCTTTTAGGAATATTTTTACTTTCGTCCCATTTATCTCCATTATTTTTCATCTGTTTATGAAATAAATAGGCATTCAAGCCTGCTAGTACGATCAAGATAATCTTCATCCTAAAGAAAATATTTTGATAACTTCTTATAGGAATTGCGTAAAAAAGCAAAAACCCAGTTATAGTCATTAACCCAAATCCAAATAAAGACCAAGGCAGTACTTTCCTATTCATCTCTGAGATAGGTAATTTATTAAACACTAGCCCCATCAACCGTAAATCAACGAATATCAATATACCTACAAAGAAACAGATAGAAAGTACATGTGCTGACTCAATCCAAGGATAGAGATAAAGAGACTCAACTAATGCTATGCTCCACTTAGTTTCAGACAGCCATATAACTATTTCTAACATCTTCTTAACTAGCTATATAAAGCTCTTACTAGTCTTTAATCCAATAGACTTGATGACAAGCTACACAAACTTGATATAACTCGGCACCTGTTTTAAAAAGACTCTCAGAATCTTTATTTTCTGCTGCTTCAAAAAGCTTCTCCCCTACCCCCTTTAAAGCGATTGATAGAGAAACCCATTGAGTCTTATCTGCAACAACCTCTGGTCTAGAAAGTAAATAAGAACTTCCAGAGATTACTTTAGCTGCATGTTTAACTCTATCCCATTCTTCTTGATTAGTTGGTGCTAAGTTAGTTTCTCCCTCTTCCGTAATAATAAAACCTGCCGAATCCCAAATAACTTCAGCAGCAGGATCTAATATATAAGCCATCAAATCATGAACCTCAGAGTGCTCATATTCCGAAGCATGCACTTGGATAAAAGAGAGAATTAAAATTATAAATAAAGATTTTTTTTTCACTTGAAGGATAGGCCTTAAGAGAGCTACTTCCTTTTAGGTTCTCTTGGATCTGAACCATCTCTAGGAGCTCCTGTACCAGATGACCCCATAAATACCTTGCTCCCGTCAGGAAAAGTAACGTCTCTTCCGTTAGCTATACATCTAGGCAAACATAAACGTCCTTTACTCTGATATCCTCTAACTACTATCACTGTGCCTGGTACTAATGTTTTTTTTGTAATTCCATTTCTAATAAGAGTATTAGGAGTTCCTCCTTCAACCATCCAAATAGTTTTTCCATTATCATCTTCCACCTCAACATGCACCCAAGCATGAGGGTTTATCCACTCCACCTTGACAACTTTTCCAGTAATGTTAATTGGAGCATTGGCATCAAATTCAGCTGTAAACGCGTGATGTGCGAAAACTTTAGAAAACAGAATTAAACAACTTATGCTAACTATAAATTTAAGATAAAGTTTCATTGATTCCTCCTTTCTTCTTCCCTTGCACCTGCCAATATATTCGCCATGGCATAATTTCCTTCATGACAAGCGTATTCATAGATCTTCCCTTCAGCTTCTCTTAATGGCATCTCGCCTTTCCAAGAATCTTTATAAGCAACATTGTCATCTACCTCAAATTGATAAAGAATTTCATCTTCTGAAATCCTTGTAAATCTTTCTGTTATTTCTGCATCCTCAGTAATAAGTATTTGATGACGGATTGCAGCTCTAAAGCGCTGTTGCAAATGGTGGTTCTTGGTTTTTACAACTAAAGTATTACCTTCCCAGTGACCTACAGAATCTCCTAACCAGGGTCTTATGTGATCAGGAAGGTGATTTCCTTTTAAACGGATAATGCGAGCATCATGATTCATCTCCACTAGAATCATCACATAGCCAGGCGATTGTACAATTTGATAGTGATTGTTATATAAGACATTTAACATAGGAGGACCGCCGCTTGAACCGAACCCCACTAAACACCTTTCACCTAGACTCCTTTCCTCGGGATGATTTGCTTGAGAAAACATACGATAAATACTGGGACCTTCTACCCCCCATCTAACCCACCTTCTAGGAAGTTTTCCATCTTCAGGGTAAGTAAGAATAGAACTTCTATATTCTCCATTAATCTTAAATAGTTTTGTGCCTGGATCCATCCAAGCTGTGTTATAACCTCCAACATTTTCACCTGCTTTTGGCGTTTCACCTTCTTCATAGGGGTTGTCTATAGCTTCAGTAAAAGCAGCAGAGGTTACTTCAGCTCTTGTAGCTTGTTCTTCACTAACCACTAAACTCTTAAATTGATCAGGTCTTTCTAAAGTAGTTAAGCTAGCGTTAGTCCAAGTTCCTTGTAAGTCTGGGTCTCCAAACCAAGTTTTCATTTGTTCTTCTGATAAAACAACACCACAGCTATTAATAAAAACAAGTATCAATAAACCTTTTAACCCTTTCATTCTAAGTTTCTCCTTTTTTTACTTAGCACGCCATTGCCCATAAAGTAATTCCTCTACAAATTCAACGCATTTAAATTGTTGTAATTGAGCATCCTTTCCAACTCTCTTATATAAAGTCATGCTTATTTTCCAAGGTTTAGTAAAAACTTTTTCATCTTCTATGGTAGCTTCGTATCTCATTGTGTGGTTATTCAATAAAGTGTACCTCTCAATAACCTTTAATTCTTCACTATGGAAATTACCTGATCTATCAAACCAAGTTTGATCATTGAAACCTGAGGCTTCAACTACAAAAGTATCTTTATCCCAGTAACCCCAAGATTGTCCCATCCAAGAATCAACTGGCGCTGGACCAGGATCCTCAAGATATATATTTCTCACAGCTCCTGCATATTCATATGCAAAAAAGACTGCTTTCTCACTGTGAAAAATTTGAAAGGGTAAATGCATATAGTTAGCCCTAGGCACTCCAGGCAAGTAACATTTAATTTCTGGATCTCTTTCTAACCATTTTTTCTTATTCTCATCTCTCTTATTTAAAGCCCACTTTTTATAAGGAATAGTCCCTCCTTCAACAACCCCCATGCCAGCAGGCACAGACCCTACTGCACCTAAGGCAACAATACTAGGATGTGGAATAGGAACAACTGGTCCTTCAACCAAAGAAAGTGCTGCGCTAGCAGCATGAGCTTCTAAATTAAAATTAGCTGAATTTAAGACTTGCCAGACACCATTTAGATCTGGCTTTCCGAGTGGCCCCCTAGGTAAATCTTTTTCAGCATATATTTCTGTAATAAAACTACTGATAAGAATTAATAAGTAAAAAAATTTCTTCACCCCTGCCTCCTTTGTAGGAATAGTATATTAACTTACGTAAAGATTATGGAGTCTTTTCTTTCGAGGGTATATCTAAAGGGCCTAAATTATCAAGGTAGTCTTTATCAGGCTCATTAGATAAATGCTTCTTTGGGTCATCCCTGTAACTTTTTAAAGGCTGTCCTAAGCCCATTAAACCTCTCTCTCTGCACCTTCTAACCCTATTAAAATCTACCTCTATAAGCATTACCTCTTCGCTTTCATTAGCATCATGAAGAATTTCGCCATCAGGACCACATATTAAAGATTGTCCCACTCCTTGTTCACCAGCAGCATTAATATCTACGTAATAACATTGTTGTTGGGCTGCTGTTGCCTTCACCATGGCCCTTTCTACATCTCTATCACAAGTATCAGTAAGGCTGGGATGGAGAATCACTTCCGCTCCTTTCATAGCAATAGCTCTACAAGTTTCTGGAAACCACAAATCATAGCAAATCTGTAGACCTAATTTTCCATAGCCCGGAAATTCAAAAACACAAACTTCATTTCCAGCAGTAACTCCTTTTTCAAAAGGCAAGAATGGATAAAGCTTCCTGCATTTTGTGACTAATTTACCCTGATCATCGATAACGGGAGATGTGTTAAAAATACCTTCATCAGTTCTTTCATAAAAAGAGCCAGGTATCAACCAAATACCTAGTTCCTTAGCTAAAACTTTTAATGGATCTAAATATTCTGAAAGATAAAAAGATGAGTCTTTTACTCCTACTCCCCCCACAGCTAATTCACTAAAAACAAGCATATGAAGCCACGGGTATCTAAGCATAGTCTCGCGAGCTTTTTTTTCTATTAATGAATAATTATCTCTAAGCTCAAGATTTAATTGAATGGCGGCTATAGATAAAGGTTTCATTTTTTATGCCTAACTAATTTTCTTTAGTATATACACTTAAATAAAAATAGGCCGGAAACCGGCCTATTCTTATAAAGTGGTTATCTTTTAGAACTTGTAACGTACATCCACGTAGAAAGTTCTTGGAGATAAAGCACCTCCATATTTGCTGTAATTATCACTACTTGTTGTAGTGCTTATGCTGTATATATTGTCGTTATCAAAGACATTATTTACTGCTACTCTTACAGACATTTTTGCATCACTACTCCACCAAGAACCACTTAAGTTGGTGGTTTCCCTAGAAGGAATTCTATCTAAGGCTCTTTGTATCCCTGAGGCTGAGAAGTCTCCAGTAAAAGAGTGATTTAACCATAACCATATTGGACCCCACCTACTGTCCATTTCATAGGTAGCCCTCACAGTTGCTTTCTCTCTAGGTATTCCTTTAAGAGGATTTCCTTTCACATTCTCTGCATAAGGAAAATCTGAAGCATCAATAACTCCATCACCATTAACATCTGAACCTGTTCCGGAGTTACCTACCACTCCTTGTGTGAAGGTTCCAAATATTTGAGGTGGATTCATAGGGTCATCTGTAGTCATAACCCAATAATCTTCCCCGTATTCAGTTTCAGTAATACTTAAGTTTCCTGATAAAGTTAATCTATCACTTGCTTGATAAACAAACTCCATCTCAAATCCTTCATTAGTAATACCGTCAGCGTTTGAAGCGAATTCAGCAGTTTCACCTCTGAGAGGATCGTACTGAGTTACTACATCTTGATAACCATCATAATCATAATGATAGACCGAAGCGAATAGCTGTAATTTATCATCCATATGAATTCCTTTATAACCAAATTCAATAGAATCAACTCTTTCTTTATCATAAGAAACTGCTTCGATACCAGCGCCAGTTGGAAGTCCAAATTCATCTCTTTGTTCATCCCTAGAACCTGATATACCTAAGGCCACTCCACCTGATCTATATCCTGTAGTTACTCCAAAGTAAAACAACTGATCACCGTTTGGTGTCCAGTCTAAGTTCACTCTGTAGTTTGTATCACTCCATTTATCATCACCAGGAATAGTAGAAGTGTATCCGTAAGGAAATCCTTGGAACAATCTCATTGGAGTTGCGCATGTGTCTTGCTGGTCAAGCGGACATACAGGTGCAATAGGGTTGTTTGGATCACCTGTGTAAACAGCATTACCCATAATTAAGTTGGCGTAAGCTAGTGGTGTTAGCTCAGGAACTGCTCCTGACCAAGGGGCAAAACCTAACAATTCATAATAAGGTCCAACTTGCCCTTGTTGAAGAGCTAAAACTGAATCCCAGCCACCTGAGAAGTTCATAAACAATTCAGCGTAACCGCCTCTTTGCTCTAACCAAGTTTTATCATCTTCTGCATATCTTGCACCAACTACTAGAGCGAACTCTTCATTAATAGTCCAAGTTCCTTGAGTGTAAATAGCAGTAGCATCATTCTGTACATCATTCATATGATGGTAAACCTGCCCCATAGCGTCACCCCCCCATCTACAAGCGATGGTTGTGTTATTAGGCGCCGAACCTACCCACCCAACTTGAGGTGTTGTACATGTGTTTGTGGCGCCAAGTAATGCTGCGGTTGATACTCCTCCTAAAAATGCTTGAGGAATATCATAAGCACCATAAGTAGCAGGATTTTTAATTGCCCCAATGCTATTTCTAATACTGTAGTTTTGTTTTCTATTCTCATCCATATAGAAATACCCTGAAGTCATAAGAACATCTTCACCTATCTGCCAGTTTATGGTTATCTCATGGGTCTTCATGTGAACATCCTCAAGAACAGTAACTCCATACTTGTCCCAACTAACATCAGTTCCATCTAAATCAATGTTGAACGTATAGTCAAAATCAACAAAACCATAAATGTATTTAATTTCAGTTCTGTCATTCATTTGCCAAGTTATATGTGATTGAATTCCTTCATGTTCGAAATACTGATGATTCGATTGACATCCGCCCTGATAAGGGAAGTCCCAACAGTTTTCATTATCACTTAAAGCAACATTAAAAGTGTTCAAAGTATTCAAGGTAGAACCATAGTAAGAGTTCCATCTTCCTGGCCAGCCCGCATTATCAACACCAGCCCTTAAAGGAGCTCCATATCCAACTTCTCCTGTTGTAGGATTAGTAAAACTTATAGCTCCTGGGGTTGAAGCTGTCGCTCTTCTTACACCACGAACCATATTGGAAGTATCTTGAGTGCCTCTTAAAGAACCATAACCTGAATCTAAGAGAACTCTAGAGGGAATGATGTTATCTACCAGACGGTTATTTGCTCTTATTTGAAACTCAATATCATCATTGGGCAGCCATAAAAGAGTCAAAACCTCATTTGAATCATCTAAGCTTCTAGGATCACGACAGTCTCCAATACACTTCTGGGTACCATCTCTATCCATTTTTGCAGCTGTAGCCCTGAATGCCAGCTTATCGGTAATTGGGCCAGTAACCATCCCATAATACTGAATGTTACTGTAATCACCTGCTAGAATCCTGGCTTCAGCACCGTTTTCAAAACTTGGTTTCTTGGTAATATAATTAATAGCACCACCAATGGAATTTCTTCCATATAGAGTACCCTGAGGACCACGAAGTACCTCAATACGCTCTACGTCATAATAGTAGTTTTCTGAAGCAGCTATACCAAAGTCTGGTGAGTAAACACCATTGTAGTAAGTTGCAACTCCTGGATCACCACCAAGTGCTCTAAAGTTTCTTCCAACACCACGAATCCTTACATCATAAGGATCTCGAGTAGTAGCTGGTAGTTGATCCATTAAGTCGTTTGCACCTTGTAATCCAAGATCTTCAATCAAACTAGAATCAAAAGCAGTTATGGACATAGATGTATCAGATACAGTCGAGGTCCTTTTTTCTGCCGTTACCGTGATTTCTTCAATACCACCCCTATCTCTGTCTTCTTCATCATCATCTTCAGCCATAAGAGCTAAAGAAGAGAAGCCAAACATAGAGATAAAAGCTAAGTTTATAAGGAACTTTAATTTCATATCTCCCCCTAAAAATGAATTAAAACCCTGGCATTTACTGTCACAAAGTGACCTTAAAACCAGATTAAAAAATTTCACTACAAACTATGCTTAATTTTGACTTAGTTTGCAAACCTTTTATAAGAAAAATACTTACTTTAAGCCAAAATCAAGTACTTTTTGAAGACAGCCTTATTAAATAAATGGCATTTAATAAACCAAACACCAATGTCATTGCTAGAACACCAAACAATTTAAAATTTACCCAAGTAGTCAAACTTGTATAAAACATAAAGTATAAATTAACTAATCCAATGCTAAAAAAAGCAAAGGCCCACAAATAAGTCATATCTAACCATGCCTTATCTGAGATATTTGGTATCCCTTCTGGGTCTGCAATCTTCATAAAACTTTTAAGTATTGGAGGTCTTTTAAGCAACTGATTTGTTAAAAGGATTACAGTAAAAAGCCAATTAATAATACTAACCTTCCATTGTAAAAACAAAGGATCTCTAAATAATAAGGTAGCAGAACCAAAGACCATTAAGGCAACCCAAGTAAGAAACAATTTTTTCTCAACAGATCCTTTCTTATATTTTTCTAATATAACTTGAAGGGTTACTACAATCATAAGAGCAGTTGTGGCCTTTAAGAAATCTTTTCCTGTAGCAAAGAAAACTCCAAAAAAAATAAGAGCTGGGAGTAAGTAACCTAGTTGATTCATAATTAAATCTGGTTTTATCAGTTGGCATCATACTAAAATTGTCATAACTAAACTAATAAGGTATTGAATGAAAGATTTAAAACTAGGAATTCAAATGGGTTATTGGGGGGCTCAACCTCCAGAGGATATTATAGGTATAGCAAAAGAGGCTGAGAGCCTAGGATACGATGCTATTTGGAGTGCAGAATCATGGGGTTCAGATGTTTTTACACCTTTAGCTTGGATTGGAGCTCACACTTCTAAAATAAAACTTGGAACCGGTATTGCACAAATATCTGCTAGAACCCCTGCAGCCACCGCAATGGCAGCTATTACCTTGGACCATTTAACTAAAGGAAGAGTTATTCTTGGGCTAGGAGTGTCAGGCCCACAAGTAGTAGAGGGTTGGTATGGACAACCTTTTTCTAAACCTCTTTCGAGAACTAGAGAATATGTAGGGATTATTAAAAAAATATTGAAAAGAGAAGAGCCTGTAAGCAATGATGGTGAACATTACCCTCTTCCTTATATAGGTGAAGGAAGCTGGGGGCTCGGCAAGTCCTTAAAATCCATCACCCATCCCTTAAGAGCTGATTTACCAATTTTTTTAGGTGCAGAAGGTCCTAAAAATGTAACTATGACTGCTGAAATAGCTGAAGGCTGGTTACCTCTATACTACTCTCCTTATAGGCAAGAAGTTTATGCCGATCAGATTAAGGATGCTAACAAAGGGTTTGAAATCTCAGCTGGAGTATTAATTAATATTTGCGATGATATAGAAAAAGGATTAATTCCAGTAAAGAATAATTTAGCACTTTATATTGGGGGAATGGGAGCTGCTAAAAAAAACTTTCACACTGATTTAATGAAAAGAATGGGATTTGAGAGTGAAGCAAATAAAATCCAAGAACTATTCCTAGCAGGAAAAAGAACTGAAGCAGCTTTAGCTGTTCCCGATAAATTTGCTGATGAGATCTCTTTAGTTGGACCTAAAGAAAGAATTAAAGAGAGAGTAGAGGCTTGGAGAGATACACCAGTAACATCTCTTTTAATTTCCACTCATGACAAAGAAAGACTAAGAGAGATAGCAGAAATAGTTCTCTAATTTCAAGAATTCGGTCTAGCAAAACCCCAATAGTTATAACCAGCGAATTTTGGGGTGCTAGGTAAATACATAGTGTCTATTTCTTCTATATTAAAGCCAGACTTTTTGATAATTTCAGGTATATCTCTATGTAAGTTACATCCACCTGCAATTCTTTTCCAAATTGGATTAATTCTTCTCTGCCATTTATAAATATTTTCATCGGGAGAAATTCCGTGCTCACAAAAAATTAACTTTCCTTCTGGCTTAAGGACTCTTTTAATTTCTTTATTTGCTAGTTCAACATCAGGGATAGTGCACATTGTGTAAGTTAAAATAACAGTGTCTACTCTATTGCTAGGCAGTGGGATTTCTTCTGCCCCGCTTATTATGAAATCAACTTCCATTTTTTCTTCTTTGGCAACTTCGGCAGCCATCTTATTCAACTCTTCTGAAGGATCTAATCCCCAGAGCTTATTAACTTTAGTTTTATCATAGAAAGGTAAATTAAGCCCTGATCCAATTCCAACTTCCAACACATCCCCTTCTGCATGAGGAACTACTTTCTTTCTTTGATAGACCATAGGTGGGTTGCTACAGCAGCTATTTAACAGTCTTGGAAGAATATATTTATCGTATAAGCTCATCTGGTTAAAATTTTTTTTCCTAATACATCAATTTTAAAGCTATAGTTCTTTGGGATGATTTAAGAAGAAATTAAGCACCTCCTCCCCCCAATGAAAAGGATTATTACTGCCACACCCTAAATAGTTATCAACTCCTGGAAAGCAATGACCATCACCATCTTTTGAACGAGATCTTTTGGCGACCCAGTTGTAGCTAATGAATTCAAAAGTAGTTCCCTGACTATTTGTAAAACGGACTCTTTGATGTTGATCATCCTTAGATATAACCTCAGCATTAGCCATATTCCACGACTCCCCAATTTTTTTTACTGTAGAAAGTGCACCAGAATAATGAACAACTTGATCTTTCTTTCCGTGGGCATAAAGAATATCTATTTGTTGGTTTTTAAAACAATCGTTAAACACGTTGATCGTTACAGGTGTTCTTTGTAAGTTTTTAGGCGATCCAGCTCCAAAACCTATTGGAGCAGCTGAACCTATGTAATCAGGGTAATCACATACGAACCTCCAGGTCATCCATGAACCTTGGGAGAAACCAGTAACATGAATCCTTTCTTTCATTACATGGAAAGCATTCTCAACTTGTTTCATGAACGAAAAAACTTTGAAAACATTTTCTCTTCTATATTCCCAAGATCTTCCGTAAACAGTTTTTCTTGCAGTTGGTTGAATAACTATAAATCCCTTATCGCCTGCTAAATCAACTAAATTCGTATAATAGTTTTGCATATCTCCAGTCATCATCCAGCCATGAATATCTGTGATTAGACCACAAGCTTTTGATAAACAAACTTCAGGAACATGCAAACTATATAAAATGCCATTGCATTTGATATCTGTACTACCTTTTTTAGGACTAGGAATGCATTCATCAACTTTTGGTTTAGGAATATCAATGGTTGCTGGAAGAGGTGTTGAGCTAGCTAAACCATTACTGAAACTAAAAAGATTCACTAATAAAATAAAAAAGGTTATCAAATGAAGTCTTTTCATAGCTTAAAACTAATACCTAAAATGTCTAATTTGTTCACCACTCTTATCTATTTCAGTCATTGCATTTATACCAATCTCCAAATGTAATTCAGACCATTCTTCAGTTACTCCTTTATCTGATTCTTCGGTCTTTACACCATCAGGGGTAACAGGAACATCTGAAACAAGTAGCAAGGCTCCTCTGGCTATCTCGTTATAATGTCCTACTACGAAGATAGTAGAAGTTTCCATGTCTATTCCAATGCAAGTAGATTTTTTTAGTCTTTTCAAGAAAGTCTTATCGTGCTCCCAAACCCTTCTATTAGTGGTAAAAATAACTCCTGTTCTATACTCTTGACCGCTCTCAATAACTTTATCAGACACAAATTTATGTAATTTAAAAGAAGGTAATGCAGGGACTTCTGGAGGGAAGTAATCATTACTTGTCCCCTCTCCTCTTATAGCTGCAATCGGTAAAATAAAGTTTCCTATTTCACTTCTTTGTTTTAAACCCCCACATTTTCCTAAAAACAAAACACCGCTAGGATTGCAAGCTACTAGAAGATCCATAATTGTTGCTGCATTTGGAGATCCAATACCATAATTAATAATTGTTAGGCCATCAGAATTAGTTGAAGCCTGCATAGGTTTCTTTTCTCCGTAAATATCAGTCTTAAACTTTTCGGCAAAGTTCTCTACATAATCAGAAAAGTTAGTAAGCAAAATATGATTGCCAAATTTCTTTAATGGCATTCCTGTATATCTAGGTAACCAGTCTTTTGCTATATCAAGTTTATTTTCCATTCTACCCATAGAATCATGCTACTCGATTTGACTATAAATACAATTAAGAAGATAAAGATTCTTACTTCTTTAAATCTATTTAGAGCTTAGAGATCCAGTCATACATGTCATCTGCAATAACATACTGACCTTTCGCATTTGGGTGAATGCCATCAGGTAGCATTAAGTCTTTATTTAAAACGATCTCTTCATTCAACATCGGAGGTATTAATTGAGCATCGAATTCATTGGCTACTTCTTCATAGACCTTATTTAATCTTTCCATGTATTTCTTGCCATAATTAGGAGCTACGATTATTTCCATAATAATAATTGAAATTCCTTTTTCTTTAGCAAGATTGCATATTTCAATTAAATTTGAATGGATTTTAGATGATGGGTATCCTCTAAGGCCATCATTTGCCCCTAGTTCAACAAACAAAAAATCTGGAGTTATATTTTCCAATAGAGAAGGAAGTCTTGATAAACCGCCTTTAGTGGTCTCTCCAGATAAACTAGCATTGATCAGTCTTATATTTCTTTTGTCTAAATTAAGCTTCTTCTGGACTATGTTTACCCAATTTTCTTCAGAAGGAATTCCATATCCTGCGCTTAAGCTATCACCAAGAACAAGTAATTTTCTTTCGTTTTCAGAAAATAAATTTTGAGGAATCAGTAAGATTAAGAGAATTACTATAAAATTAGACTTTTTCTGGAAATTGATAAATTTATTCATATTAATTCTGCATTCATATGATTATTAAAACACTTAATCTAACAAAAAAAGTGCCCTCTGAAGAGGGCGAGTTGATTATTCTTAACAGCATAAGCTTAGAGCTTGAAAAAGAAAAATCAATAGCAGTCATTGGACCTTCTGGTTCAGGTAAGTCAACTTTGCTAGGTCTTTTAGCAGGCCTAGACTCACCTTCTTCCGGTGAGATTTATTTAAATAGCCACCCTTTACATGACTTAAATGAAGATCAAAGGGCTGAAGTTAGAAAAGAAAATGTAGCTTTTGTCTTCCAATCATTTGAACTTCTTCCTGGGCTAACAGCATTAGAAAATGTAATGCTTCCTTCTGAACTTAACTTAGATCCAGAAGCCGAGACAAGAGCAAGTGAATATTTAAAACGTGTTGGATTAAGTAATAGATTGCAACATTACCCAAGGCAGCTTTCAGGTGGGGAACAGCAAAGAGTTGCCATAGCTAGAGCTTTTGCCTGTAATGCAAAAGTTTTATTTGCTGATGAACCTACAGGAAATTTAGATAAAAAAACCGGAGCGAAGATTTCAGATCTACTTTTTGAAGTTAATGCAGAATCTTCAAATGCTTTAGTGGTAGTAACTCATGATAGCGACCTTGCTTCAAGATGCGATGACCAGATAGAGCTTTCTGAAGGAATGACCATCTAAAAATGCTTTTTGGACTTTCACTTAAACTATTTTGGCGTGAACTTAGATCAGGTCAATTGAGTATTATGTTTTTCGCGTTAGTTTTAGCTGTTGCAACAGTGTCTAGTATTTCTTTATTTACAGATCGACTTGAGAAGGCTTTATTATCTGAAACCCAAGAATTCTTGGGTGGAGATCTTAAATTTGAATCTAGTGATCTTATTGATGACGATGCATATGAAGAAATTAATCAGCTTAGAATTAAAAGTACTGAGATGGTTTTATTTGCATCCATGTTGGCTTCCGGTGAGAACTTACAATTAGCTTCAATAAAGGCTGTTGATCAAAAATATCCTCTTGTTGGTGGATTAGAACTTAAATCTGGGTCCTCAAAAGAGTATGTAAAAAAACCACCCAATAGAGGTTACGTATGGCTTGACCAACGTTTAATGGAGATTTTAGATCTTAAAATAGGAGAATTAGTCAGTATAGGAGATGCAGATTTTATAGTCAGTCACACGATTATTAGTGAGCCTGACAGAGCTACTAACAGTTTTGCTTTTGCACCCAAAGCTATAATTAACACTGAGGACTTACAGGCAACTAACATTGTTCAACCAGGCAGTAGAGTTAGATTTTCGACTGTTTATTTAGGCACTGAAGAGAAGATACTAACTTTGAAGAATATTCTTCAAAGGATAAAACAACCAGGAGATGACATTAGAGAGGCCCAAGATTCCAATGACTCTCTGGGTAAAGCAATAGAAAGATCAGGAAACTTTTTCTTACTGGGAGGGCTTTTAGCCGTGCTAATGGCAGCATTTACGGTTGGAATTAGCTCTCAAAGATTCTCTAGAAGACATGTAGAGTATGTGGCTATTTTAAAAACTTTAGGAACTAAATCTTGGGAGATTAAATTTCTTTATTCTCTTATCTTCTTAGAGCTAGGTATCTTTGCTATTGTCTTTGGACTAACTCTAGGTTGGTTTATGCAAGAGGCTTTCACAGGAATTTTAAAACAATACTTTCCTACCAACCTTCCTTCACCTGGTTTTGGTCCCTTAGTAGTTTCTTCATTAACAGTTTTGATTTGCCTTATGGGCTTTGTTTACCCCAATCTTATTAAACTGGTTAACATTTCGCCGTTAAATATCCTCCGAAGAGAAGATAAACAAAATTTAAACAGCTCTTACTTAATGTTTATCTTGGCCTTAACAGCAATGTTTTTACTAGTTTTTTTGTATACCAAAACTCTCTTACTATCTTCTATCGTCTTTTTTTCTATCCTTGGCGTTTTTACTATAGGTTATGGCTTGATCTTAGTTTCATTTCAAAGTAAAACTAAAAAAGGTTTAGGTGCTAATAATCCTTTCTCTTTAGCTTGGTCTGAATTACATAGAAGAAAATACACAAACTCTCTACAAGTACTCGCTTTTACAATGGCAATTGGTCTGAGTTTGATTGCCTTTTCAGCAAGAACCGACTTAATGTCAACTTGGGAAACAACATTACCTGAAGATTCTCCAAATAATTTTTTGATAAATATTAGTAAGACTGATTTAAATCCTATTTCTATCTTTCTAAAAAATAATGGTATTGAAGAAAGTCCTTTTTACCCAATAACAAATACAGTAATACTCAAATTGCCTAAAGATGGAGAGACTATTTCAAAACCAATAGACAGAAATTTTAATGCTAGTTGGTCAAATAAATTACCTGAAAATAATAAAATTATTTCTGGAGAGTGGTTTAAGGGCAATTCTGGAGACGGGTTATCAATTTCAAATAGCATAGCATTAAGATATCAACTTAACATAGGAGACCCAGTCAAAGTCTTTTTCTCTAATAATGAGGTAAATACTTATATACAGAGTATAAGAGAAGTAAATTGGGATAGCTTCTCACCTAATTTCTTTGTTATAGGATCTCCATCAATATTTAAGGATAGCCCTGCAACATATATAACTTCGCTTCATGTCCCAAGAGAGAAAGAAAAAGTAATAAGCAAGTTTATGTCTGAGTTTAAAACTGTTTCTGTTCTGTCAATTAATGCCATTATTGACCAAGTCAACAGTATTATTGAGCAGGTTTCAAAAGCTTTAGAGGTTATCCTTGGATTAACTATCTTTTCTGCTATATTTCTAACTATAGCAACCATTCAAGACGGTTTTAATTTAAGACTACACCAATCTGCTGTATTAAGAACATTTGGTGCAAGCACTTCCCTTTTACAGAAATCTACTGCTTTGGAATTTGCTTTACTAGGATTATTAGCTGGTTTATTGGGGGCCTTACTAGCACAATTAGGTATTTTCTTTCTTGAAACTCAAGTATTTGATTTAGAAGCAGTTTTTCACGCAAACATTTGGTTGATTGGTCCTGCTGTAGGTGCAATTTTAATATGTGCGTTAAGCGTCATACTTATAGTTTCTATAACAAAGAAAAATCCTAAAGAAATTATTTACAATTCTTAAAAAACTCTTTACCAAGTATCCACATTAGGGCGCTTCTTTACTCCTCTTTCAGCCTTAGGAGGCAAAGATTTTAAAGCAGATACTACC
>CEUZ01167121.1_pt1 | contig 23240 bp, 22 predicted proteins | sample 361511 | NCBI WGS metagenome assembly CEUZ01 (sample SAMEA2622822, study PRJEB7988) | marine metagenome | biome: marine biome (ENVO:00000447); feature: surface water layer (ENVO:00002042); material: "saline water (ENVO:00002010), including plankton (ENVO:xxxxxxxx)" | depth 5 m | reverse complement strand
CACACGGCTCCGGAAGCCGATGCTCTATCCGCTGAGCTACAGGGGCGAGGTTACACACTGAAGGTTACGTCTTCTTTTTGCTGGACACATCAATTGATGCTATTTCCTTATATTGTTTCAACTGAGTTTGTAGATATTGGGAGTGGTTTTCCCATGTTTTATTTAAAAAAGAGGAGTCAAGATGAATGGTGAGATGGTTAACTTTCAAGCAGGTGATTCTACAGCAGGTGGGTATCTTGCTACACCAGCTGAACCAGGTGCAGGCGTGATGGTTGTCCAGGAGTGGTGGGGGTTAGCACCACAGATTAAAGCTGTTTGTGATCGACTCGCTGCTAATGGTTTTGTCGCGTTGGCTCCCGATCTGTACCACGGTGAATTGGCCCAACACTCAGAGATGGATAAAGCGGGTGAGCTTATGAGCACTCTGCCACCAGAGAGAGCAACTCGCGACATGTCTGGAGCCATCGATTATTTGCTTGATCATCCTAATGTTGAAGGTTCGTCTGTAGGTGTGGTTGGTTTCTGTATGGGAGGAATGTTGACATTGTTAATTGCTGCTTCTGAAGGCGAAAGGATTGCCGCAGCTGCCCCATTTTACGGAGCGCCTTTGGGGGAGAATGAACCAGATTGGACAGAGTTAACGGCTAGGGTCGAGGGGCACTTTGCTAGCGTAGATGACTTTTTCCCTCCTGACTCTGTAGCTGAATTAGAGAAAAAGCTTAGAGACAAAGGCAAGAACGTTACTTTTATTGTCTACCCGCAGACCGGGCATGCTTTTGCTAATGAGGATGACCCTCTTGGCACTTATAACGAAGAAATTGCTGAAACTGCTTGGAGTCGAGTTATCGAAATGTTTGAAACTGAACTTAATAGTTAATCATTATCCGTTGAGAGAGCTGCTCCTACAGCACCGGCGTTGGGGCCTAGTTCAGCTATTTTCACTTCAACTTTCGGACGGTGTTCACTTCCAATAAGCATTTCGTCGATCCATATTTCGATTCTATTTCGTAGAGGTTCTCCGATTTCACAAATTCCACCTCCAATCACAACTGTGTCAAGATCCAAAAGCAAAATCAAGTTTGTTAAACCTATGCTGACGTCGCGGCAGAAATCATTCAGAATTCTTAACGAATCGGGTTCTTGCTTTTTAACACCAGATGATAAAAGGTGACTGTTTACCTTTTCCCAAGTGCCAGCGATTTCGACTGCCCAAGGAAAGTCTCCGCGTGATGCCTCATCTTGCACAATACGATTTATCGAATTTCCAGAGGCGAAATATTCCCATGGTCCTTTTTGACCTGTTATATGAATTGGACCATTTGCATCTACGATCATGTGTCCTGCTTCACCGGCAAAACCGTTACTTCCAAGTAGCAGATGTCCATCAACAACAAAACCAGTTCCGATTCCTGTGCCCAGAGTTGCCAGAACAAAGTTATTGCTGTTTCTTCCAGCCCCCATTTTCCATTCGGCAATCGTTGCAACTGTGGCATCGTTCCCAACAGTTACAGGAATTTTGAGATGAGCTTCTAGTTCAGGACCTATTGGGAATTCAATTAGATTGGGAAGGTTTGGGGAGTATCTGATAATCCCTGACTTGTGAGCTAATCCAGCTATTCCTATGCCCACTGAAGAGACATTGGTTTTTGAGGACCGTTCAAGATCTTTTACGAGAGAGCACAGTATTTGAACAAGTTTCTGCCCGTCATCACTACTTTTAGTAGTGTGTTCTTGAATTATCTCTCTACTTTCTAGATCAACAAGTGCTGCCCTAGCTGAAGTGCCGCCAATGTCAATTCCAACGACAAATTTTCCCATATTCAAAGGCTAAAGCGTGGATATAAAAAGCGTTGGTTAAAGCTTTTCACTTCTTATTTTCAGCTTCTGATTCCCGTTAGGTCTGTTATAGCTTCAAGAGTGCGTGATTCTTCGTCTATGGTATTTTCTGCGCCTTTTATAATTCTGCGTCTTACTGCAGCTGAAATTGTGTCTATTGTCAATACGACTGCCATCGTCATTATTAAAACTGCGCTGGCTGCAGGAAAGTTTCTGAATGAAAGTTGTGAAACTAGCTCTGACCCAACCCCTCCTGCGCCGATCATGCCCAGAACAGCTGAAGCTCTTACATTTATTTCAAATCTAAACAACCAGTAAGAACTCACTATTGGCATTACTTGGGGAAGAACACCCCATCTCATGCCGCTAACCCATTTCCCACCACATGCTTTTGTTGCCTCCACAGGACCGTCATCAATATCTTCAATTGACTCACAAGCCCATTTCCCAAGTGTGCCGATTGAATGTAACCCGATTGCGAGTGTTCCTGCCCATGCGCCTAATCCAGTGACAGGAATGAGGATGACGGCGAGTATTAACTCCGGGACAGCTCTTATTGCATTAAATAGTTGCCGGATTGGTGATCTAATCCATATAGGAGCAACGTTATGAGCCGCTAAGAAGGCCAAAGGAAGTGAGATTAAAGCTCCGATGATCGTTCCGATCCAAGCTATATAAACAGATTCAAATATTTTTCCGACCGCCCCACGTTCATAAACTTCAGCAAAACCTGGTGGAACCATTTGCCTCAAAATTGCCCATGCGTCACTTGGTGCGTCGAGAAGGCGCGAAATTGTTATGTTCAAACCTGTTACAGACCAAATAATTGCAACACAGAGTGGGATTGCTATTAACCAAAGATGAAAAGTTTTTGGTGGAAGAGGTCTTTCGTTAGTTACTTGGGTTTCTGAAAGTTCTTGCATATCAAACAAGTCTCTTTCGTAGTGAGACACTGATTTGCTCTATTATCCAGACAATTGCAAAAATAATTACCAACAAACCCAAAATACGGTCAAAGCGGAAAAACTGACGTTGAGTTTCAATAACTCGTCCCACTCCACCTGCGCCTACAAGACCAAGTACGACCGATGCTCTAATATTTAGTTCAAAGATGTACAGGGAATAAGCAACATAGGAAGGGAAAACAGTCGGCAAGACACCTGTTCTTACCGCTGGTAGGTGTTTTGCTCCAGATGATCGAGCAGCTTCTAAAGGCTTTGGGTCAGCGGCATCGACTGTTTCACTGAACAGTTTTACCATTACAGCTAAAGAGAAAATTGTAAGTGACCATGCTCCTGCAAAAGCACCAATACCTATTGCCGTTACAAGCAACTTTGCCCAGAAGAGATCAGGTACGGCACGCACCAGGTTCATAATTGATCGACTGAAAAAGTAGACAACCTTATTCGGGGTAGTTAGAGATGACATCGCAAAGCTTACGGGGAGAGCTAGCAGACATCCCACAAGAGTTGAAGCTACAGCGATTTGTAAAGTTTCAATTAAGGGGTCAAAAGTGTTTTCTTTTGTGAGAACCCAGTCCCAAGGAATAGGCCAGAATTTGGCCCATATGGGATTCGACCAAACTGCCCAAAAGGTTGAGAGGTCGAAAGAAACTTTAAAGGCAGCCCAAAAAGTTAAAGCTAAAAGTAGAACTGCGATTAAGAATGATCGTGCACGCGGTTTTGGTTTTGTTGGTCTTGCAGAGGCTGTCAGATCGTCATTCATTTACCGTTGCCGATGTTTTCCGGTGGTTCCTCATTCATTGCGTGAAGATCCTCTGCTGTTATAGCCCTTCCATATATTTCTCTGAAAGTTTCGTCAGTGACGTCATTTATGTCTCCGTCGTAAACCAATATGCCGTCACGTAAACCGATCAGGCGTTTGCCGTATTCTTTTGCTAAGTCTAAAAAATGCAGGTTTACAAGCGTGGTTATTCCTAAGTCTTGGTTGATTTTTTGCAAATCTCCCATTACTTGACGGCTTGTGACCGGATCAAGTGCGGCGACAGGTTCATCTGCGAGCATAAGAGAAGGCTCTTGCGCCAAAGCTCTTGCAATTCCTACTCTTTGTTGCTGTCCACCTGAAAGATTTGAAGCACGAACATAAGTTTTGTCAATTATTCCAACTCTTTCCAAGGCAAGCATTGCTATTTCTTTATCTTCTGCAGGCCACATACCTAACGTTGAACGCCACGAAGGAACATTAGCGAGTCGACCCATTAGAACGTTGTTTAAGACACTTGTTCTGTTTACAAGATTAAATGTTTGGAAAATCATTCCAGTTTTAGAACGTACTTGTCTCAATGTCTGGGAATTAGCATTTACGACCTCAGTTCCGTCAACGATAATTGATCCTGAAGTAGCAGGAACCAGTCCGTTGAGTACCCGAAGCAGTGTAGATTTCCCTGCTCCGGATAACCCAACGATTACGACAAATTCGCCATCCTGTATCTCGAGGTCAACGTCTTTTAGAGCCTCAACTCCACCTGGGTATGTAACTGAGACACGTTCAATTTTTATCACGCGTATTCCTAATTATTAAGATCTAAAAGACCCCAAGTTCTTATTAGTCGTTAATTCCTAGCTTTTCATTTGCTTCGCGAACGATGTCGAAATCTGAATCCTTCGCTACTTGCATGTCAGTCCATCCGAATACTTCATCAGAAACTGCTTCTCCTTCTTCAGTTTTGAGATAAGCATCCATGTTGTAGTAGATGGCACCTTTCAAACTGTCAGGCAAGTCAGTTCTTACAGCAATTACGTCATTTGGAATTTCTGCAGTCAGGTTAAAGACAATAACATTTTCACCAACATCTGGATTTGTTTTCCTCATTGTTCGGCGAGCGTCATCGTAGGCAACACCAAAGTCTGCATCTCCGTTGTAAACAGCAGCTACAGAACCATCATGTCCACCAGCAAAAACCTTTTCATATTGGTCATCGTTAATTCCAGCATTTCGTAATTGCAAGGTTGGATACTGATATCCAGAAGTAGAACTTTCATTTGTAAAGGCAACAGTCTTACCAACTACATTGCTCAAATCTGCCGTACAAGACATTCCAGGGGAGACAGTTCCTGCATCCACATTTTCTCCTTGAGCCTTGCCTGAATCACCAAAGTAAATTCCTATTTGTAGCGCAACTGCATCTAACGCATCGACTTGTGCGATTCCATCATCGGTGTTTACTAGAGCTGTCCCGGATTTAAGTGTGCCTGGATTGCAGATACTGGAATCATTAGTCATCCATTGGCCATGGTATGTAGGAGCTCCGTAGCGGATGGCTTGTGCCATTACGCTCATATTTCCAAATTCTTTCTGAGCCATGACGAAGCCAGCAGGACCAAATGCCCCTAGATCAGCTTCTCCGGTTCCCATAGCTACACCAAGTCCGACAAAATCAGTTGTGACAATACCTTCAACTTTTATTCCAAGTTTTTCTGTAAGGTGATCCATCATTGGTTGTATGTTGTCTTGCAAGCTCTCTTGCTCTTGGCTCGGCACAAAACCGAAGACAATTTTGTCAGGCCATTCTTCTCCTGATTGTTCCGATTCATCACTTCCACAGGAGGTGACTAAAAGTGCAAGGGCTAATACTACGGCTACTCTTTTCATCATTTTCATTCAAATCTCCAATTTTGAATATTTGGCTATAAACACCTATAGCGAAACTTAAGCAAACACTAGTAAATAAAACCAATAGATACCACTTTCTGCGAAATGAACTTTTGATTAACAGATAGAAACTAATTTCGAGATTATTTTAAAAGCTTCTAACTCGAATCTAAATAGGTTCTATTGTTCACCTATGAGAGGTTTCAAATGACTTTGACCCATCTTGGCCGTATAGCTGCAGTTTTCGCAGTTGTTTGTTGGTCTGCAGGGAATGTAATTGTTGCTCGTCTTGACCTTTCAGGTATAGAAATTGCATTCTGGAGACAATTTTTGGGTGCAGTTGTTTACGGTACGGTCTTCATTTTGATAGGTAAAAGATTCACTTGGTCTCAAATAAAGCTTGCATTTCCTGTCGCGATACTTTTTTGTTCTGAGATAGCAGTGTTTTTCACAGCCTTAAACATCACCACGGTTGCAAACGCGACAATTATTGGTGCGCTGCAGCCAATCGTTTTGATAATCGTCGCAGGTGGAAAATTTGGAGAAGTTATAACAAAGAGATTGGTTGGAATTTCGATTTTCGCGACAGGGGGAGTGGCTGTAGTTGTTTTAGGTTCAAGCAACGACGTTTCATGGAGTCCCTTAGGAGATCTGCTTGCTTTGCTTGCGATGATCTTATTTTCAGCTTATTTTGTGGCAGTAAAATCAGTTCGAGTTCATATTGACACTTTTACCCTTCAGACATTGGCAATGTTCATAGGCTCCATAGGCTTACTTCCTTTTTTAATTATTTTTCAAGGTTCAACTTCAGGTTTTCCCGCCCTTACTCAAAATGAGTTTCTTTGGATAGTGGTTTTGTTGATAGTCCCAGGAAGTGGCCACTTCTTAATGAATTGGGCCCATCTGCATGTTTCTTTGAGTCTTGCTGGCTTATTAATGCTCGCCATCCCAGTGTTATCTGCAGGTGGAGCTTGGGTTTTCCTTGATCAGAGTGTTTCAATTTTGCAAGTTGTTGGTGGCGCTGTTGTCATATTTGCCTTAGTGATAGTTACAAGAGATGATGTTGTTTCTGAGAATATAGAGAGCGGAAAAACGTAGATAATTAATCTGAAAATTAAAAGTTGACCCCGTATGTGACAAAATGAGGTTTTTGATCTACGTTTGCGTGAACGCAAACAATTAGCTAATGGAGGAAAAAAATTGAGTGCTGATGGTACGTGGAATGTAACACTTAACAGTCCGATGGGAGCTCAAGCAGGGACTCTTGAACTTGCTTCTGATGGAAATACTCTTACAGGGAGCATGTCGGGTCCGCAGGGAAGTATGGAACTAGAAAATGGCACTGTAGACGGAGATAATCTTTCGTGGACAGTTAACATGACGCAACCAATGCCTATAACAATTGAAGCCACCGCGACAATTGATGGTGATCAGATAAGTGGCGAAGCAAAACTTGGAGCTTTCGGAACAGCAACTTTTGAAGGTTCAAGAGCTTAACGTTTCTGACATAACTGAAAAATAGTTTTAAATTAAAGTCTTTCACCAGACAAACTCATCTCCTGTAATATCTTTGAGGACCTTTAACGCCTAAAGGTGTTGTAAAATTTCACCGGAGATCATAATGGACGTTCGTGAAAGTATTAAGAACCTGATACGAGAAGCGTTGTTGGGCTTGGGTCTTGATGCTTCTGTTGAGGTTCATTTAGAAAGACCTGCAAATAGCCAGCATGGAGATTGGTCTACAAACATTGCTCTGGCTTTAGCGAAAAAAGCAGAGTTGGTTCCACGGGATTTGGCGAATGAGATTAAAAGAGTTTTAGAAGAACTCTATTCTGAAGATATTTCTGCAATTGAAGTTGCAGGGCCTGGATTCATAAATTTTTATTTGAATAAATCTTGGCTTTATGACGTTCTGGTTCAAGTGGTGACTGCAGGCTCGGATAATTGGGCGCGGTTAGGAGAAGGTGAAGGAAGTGAAGTAATTGTTGAATTTGTTAGCGCCAATCCAACCGGACCTTTGCATGCTGGACATGGAAGGGGAGCCTGTTACGGCGATTCAGTTGCCAGACTTTTAGAAAGATCAGGTTATTCAGTTGCTAGAGAATTCTATGTGAATGATCGAGGAACTCAGATGGATCTTTTTGCCGCTTCTTTAGCAGCGTGCGTTTCCGGGAGAGATGTTCCCGAAGATGGATATCACGGCACTTATATAAAAGAGTGGGCTGAGGAGATTCCTGAAGGTGATGATCCTCTTGTTTGGGGAAAGCAACGTGCGCTTACTGCACATAAAGAAGTATTGAGTGATCTAAATATAGAATTCGATTCATGGTTCAGTGAGACTTCGATGGTTGAATCTGGAGCGATTGAAGAAACTCTTTCAATGCTAGAAGAGGCCAATGCTTCTTATCAAAGAGATGGTGCCACTTGGCTCAAAAGTACAGAATATGACGATGATAAAGATCGAGTATTAGTTAAATCAGATGGAGAATACACCTATTTATTGCCAGATGTTGCTTACCACTTAGACAAGTTGCAAAGGGCTGAGCGTCTCGTAAATGTATGGGGTGCTGACCATCATGGTTACATCACTCGCATGAAAGCAGCGGTCGAGTCATTGGGGTACGACCCAAAGAGATTAGATGTGGAAGTCACTCAGATGGTAAATCTTCAGCGTTCCGGAGAGGAAGTGAAGCTTTCTAAAAGAACTGGTGACATAGTGGAACTTTCTGAGGTCGTAAAAGAAGTAGGACCAGATGCTGCACGTTTCACTTATTTATTGCAGTCAATAGACACTACACAAACATTTGATTTGGACTTGGTTTCTAGAAGGGTAAACGAAAACCCTGTTTTCTATGTCCAATATGCTTATGCTCGAATCCGCTCGATGATGAAAAAAGCTGATGAAGTTGGTTTTGAACCTCTTCCTATTTCAGAAATTGATCTATCAAAACTTCAACATTCTAGAGAACTGGTATTAATCAGGTCATTGCATGAATTGCCTGAAATTGTTGCTCGGGCTACTCGTGAATTGGCTCCTCACCAGATAACAACGTGGCTACGGGAATTTGCTGCCGATCTGCACGGTTTTTACCATGATTGTCGTGTTCTGGGTGATGAGATAGAACCGTCCTTAACACAAGCAAGGTTTGTGTTGATGCAGGGTGCCCTAATCGGGTTAGAAGTGGGAATGCATTTACTTGGAGTAAGCGCACCTGAAGAAATGTGGCGCGATGAAGTTGAAAGTTCAGAAGGAGACGGATGATGGCAGGAGCAATTATGCGGGAACTACTTCCAGATAATGCAGATACCTCATCGGAGGAGCGAACCCTTGTAGGCGGATGCGATCTGGTGGAACTCGCCAACGAATTTGGGACACCTCTTTTCGTTTACGATGAAAATCATTTACGGTCCAGATGCCGTGAAGCAGTCGAAGCATTTGATGGCAATGTCGCTTATGCCACAAAAGCTTTTCTTTGTATTGAGATGGCGAGACTTGCTTATGAAGAAGGAATGAATCTTGATGTGGCAACTGGAGGAGAGTTGTTTATAGCTCGAAAAGCCGATGTTCCTGGTGAGCGAATAGTCATGCATGGGAATAATAAAAGCCTTGAAGAACTAAACTTCGCACTTAGAGAAGGCGTGGGGCGCATTGTAGTAGATTCTTTCAACGAACTTGAACGGTTAGAAGAGTTGTCTGCTGATTTAGGCATAACAGCTAAAATTCTCTTAAGAGTTACGCCTGGGGTAGAGGCACATACTCATGAATTTATTTCTACAGGTCAAGAAGATTCAAAGTTTGGTTTTACAGTCGCATCTGGTTTAGCTGCGGAGGCTGTTGATAGGGCGAGAAGATCCAACCACTTAGATTTATTTGGTCTGCATGCCCATATAGGGAGTCAGGTTTTTGATGTTGAGCCATTTGCTAAAGCTGTCGCAGTTTTGGCTGAATTTGCAGCTCCTTTTGATTTTCCTGAATTATCCGTGGGTGGAGGTTTGGGAGTTCCTTACGTTGAAGGTGAATCTGCCCCGTCTATAAAAGAGTGGGCAGAAGCTATCTTTGAAGCTTGCAGTAAAGCTGGAGTCAAGTCACTGGTTAGTTCAGAGCCGGGAAGGTCCATAGTCGCTAGTGCGGCAGTAACTCTTTATACGGTTGGGACTATAAAGGAAGTGCCTGGTCACAGGACGTATGTTTCAGTTGATGGAGGGATGAGTGATAATCCAAGACCGGTTCTTTATGGTTCTGGGTATGAAACTTTTTTACCTCGGGCTAATCAAGCACAACGTCAAAAAAATGTACGTCTTGTAGGTAAACATTGTGAATCTGGAGACGTACTTATTAAAGAAGCATGGGTGCCTGAAGATTTGGCAGTCGGAGACATTCTTGCCACTCCTGTAACTGGAGCTTATGGGTATTCAATGGGCTCTAATTACAATCAAGTCCTCAGACCAGCAGTGGTTTTTGTATCTGATGGCTCGCCACGAGTAGTTGTGGCTCGTGAATCATATGAAGATCTAATAAGACGTGACATTTAACATATAAAAGAAGTTAAAACAATACCTGACTACGGGCCTGTGGCAAGTACCGTATGAGTATGGAACAAGTTAATGTCAATATAGGACTTTTAGGTTGCGGAACAGTTGGAACTTCTCTTCTCGAGTTGCTTTATGAACAGAGAGAGGCAATTCTCCAACGCACGGGGTTGGTGATAGATGTCACGAAGGTGTCTGTGAGAGATCTTTCCAAATCTCGAAATGTGCCTATAGAACAGTCTTTGTTTACTGACGACCCGAAACAGGTTGTTGAGAGTGCCGAAGTAGATGTTGTCATTGAAGTGATGGGCGGTATTGATCCATCTAGAGAATTAATTTCAAAAGCGCTTGAGTTGGGAAAATCTGTAGTTACAGCAAATAAAGAACTTTTAGCTGCCCATGGAGAAGAATTGTATGCCCTAGCCGAACAGTCAGGTGTTGATCTGTTGTTTGAAGCTGCTGTGGCAGGTGCAATTCCCATTATCCGACCATTACGTGAGTCTTTAGTCGGAGAACCGATTACCAGAATTATGGGGATTGTCAACGGTACAACAAATTTCATTCTTACAAAAATGTCTGACGAGGGCATGCCATATGCGGAAGCATTGGAAGAGGCCCAGAAGCTGGGTTATGCAGAAAGCGACCCAACAGCAGATGTTGAAGGTCATGATGCTGCAGCTAAAGCAGCGATAATTGCAAGCCTCGCCTTTGGAGGGAGGGTTAGCTCCAGTGATGTTTATGTGGAAGGTATTACAGAAATAACTCCTGAAGACCTACAATTTGCGCACCGCTTGGGTCATTGCATAAAGCTGTTGGCGATTGCGGAAAAACAAGACAGCAACGGTGAAGAGTCTTTATGCGTTCGTGTTCATCCGAGCATGGTTCCTTTATCTCATCCTTTGGCAAATGTCCAAGAAAGTTTTAACGCTATTTTTGTTGAGGGCGATTCAGTGGGTGACTTGATGTTTTACGGTAGAGGCGCTGGAGGTCAACCAACCGCATCAGCTGTGCTGGGAGATTTGATTGACGCTTCTTGCAATATAAAAAGATCAAGCAGTGCTTCAATTGGAGAGTTCAGATCTATAAGAATTTCACCAGTTGCTGATTTAGAGACTCGGTACTTTTTGGAAGTAGAGGTAGATGATCGGCCAGGCGTTTTGGCACAAGTAGCAGCTGTTCTTGGGGAACACAATGTGTCAATACAGTCTATGGAACAAGAAGGTCTCGAAAGCGAAGCCAGGCTTATTTTCATTACCCATAAAGCGCTAGAAAGTGATTTTCAAGCAGCTATAGATGCTTTGGACGAGCTGCAAATAGTTAGAAGCATCGGAACTGTCCTAAGAGTTATCGGAATCGATTAAGTCGAGGGGTGTAAGTGAGGTATGTAAGTACAAGAGGTCTAGCGCCAGAAAAAACCTTCAGTGAAGCCTTGTTGACAGGTTTAGCAGAAGACGGGGGCTTGTATGTCCCATATGAATGGCCGACATTGCAGTATTCAGGCAGCGGCGATTATTTGGAAACCGCTTTCAAAGTTATGAACCTGTTTATCGATGGAGGCATCGCGGAGAAAGAACTTAGGCAAATAATTACTGACGCCTATAGCTCTTTTGAAGCACAAGAAGTGGTTCCTTTGATTGAACTAGATGATCAAATCTACCTAATGGAGTTATTTCACGGTCCAACTCTTGCTTTTAAAGACATTGCCTTACAACTAGTTGGAAGGTTGTTCGATCATGAATTAAATGCCAGAGGAGAACACCTGACAATTGTGGGAGCGACTTCAGGTGATACGGGTTCAGCAGCGATTGAAGCTTGCAGGGATAGACAGAATTTGGACATAGTTATTCTCCATCCGGCAGACAGAGTTTCTGATGTTCAACGAAAACAGATGACTACCGTAGATTCTTTCAATGTTCATAATGTTGCTATTGAAGGAACCTTTGATGACTGTCAAGATCTGGTTAAAGCGATGTTCAATGATCTCGAGTACAGAAATAGCTTGAAACTAGGTGCTGTTAACTCAATTAACTGGGCAAGGGTTATGGCTCAAATTGTTTATTACGTGGTGGCTTGTGAGAAACTTGGTTCCAATGAACAGCAAGTAATTTTCTCTGTTCCAACCGGAAATTTCGGAAATGTATTTGCTGGCCATGCAGCAAGGAACTGTGGTCTTAATATTCCAAAACTGCTGGTAGCAAGTAATAAAAATGACATACTTACACAGTTTTTCAACACAGGTGGAATGGAGATCAGTGAAGTCATTCCAACTCTCTCCCCAAGTATGGATATACAAATTTCATCTAATTTAGAAAGACTCATCTTTGAGTTATTAGGTAGAAATGGTGGAGATGTAAGAAATCTTCTCGAAAAGTTTCGCTTAGATGGAAGCATTAATGTAGGTCCTGATGTGGAGGCAAAGTTGTCCGATAGTTGGAACGGTTACAGTTTTGATGATGAAGAAGTAGTTAATTGCATTTCTTTAGAATCGGAAAAATCAGGAGTAGTGCTTGACCCACATTCAGCTATAGGAGTGTTGGCTGCACGTGCCTACCGAAAAGAAAAAGACAATCAAAAAGTTCCGATTGTTTGCCTTGCTACAGCGCATCCAGCTAAATTTCCTGAAGCGGTTGAGCAGGCCATTGGTCACTGTCCACCTCTTCCAGACCGATTAGCAGATTTGCATGAGCGTCCGGAGTATTTAACTCTTTTACCAAATGATTTAGAAATTGTAAAAGACCATGTGAAGAACTGTTCCAGAATAGGTATAGGGAAATAGGCCAGAAATGCTGAAGGTTTTTAACATAATGGGAAAATCATGAAGTATGTAATATGCGTTCCAGACGGTTGTGCTGATTTGCCTGTTCCTGAACTTAATGGGAAGACTCCTTTAGAGGTAGCCAGCATGCCAAATCTTGACGCGCTCGCTGCGCGAAGTACTTTAGGCCGTGCAGAAGTCATTCCGAGTGGCATGCCACCAGGAAGTGATGTGGGGAACATGTCAATCTTTGGTTATGACCCAAGCCATTACCATACAGGCCGTGCCCCAATTGAAGTTGCTGCTCTGGGAGTAAAATTGCGACCAGACCAAACGGCTTTTAGATGCAATTTGGTGAAAATAGTTGATGGTGTAATGGTTGATTACGCAGGCGGAAATCCTTCCTCGGATGAAGCAGCAGAAGTTATTGCTGAAATCAATAAAGAACTGGGCAAACCAGATGACGGGATTTATTTCTTACCTGGTGTAAGTTTTCGTCATGCGCTGATTGCGCCCAGATATTTCGCTGATGCTGATTGCGTGCCTCCCCACGATTTAACAGGTAGTCAGGTGGTGTTACCTTCAGGGGCATCTGGACAAGAAATTTCAGATTTAATGATTGCATCTGAGAAAATATTGTCACAATCAGACTTAGATGCAACGGGAATTTGGTTGTGGGGGCAAGGCACTCAACCACAACTTCCATCTTTTTTTGACGTCAACGGTGTCAATGCGGGTTTAGTTACGGCGGTAGACCTTGTTAGGGGTATTGGCAAGTTAGCGGATATGAAGGTTTGCGACATTCCAGGAGCAACCGGCTGGTATGACACGGATTATGAAGGAAAGAGAAACGTAGCTTTAAAAGAATTAGAAGATGGTTTAGATCTTTTCATAATTCATGTTGAGGCGACTGATGAAGCTGGTCATGCCGGAGACATCGAAGCAAAAGTTGAGGCGCTTGAAAATTGGGACTCTCGAATTTTAGGTGACTTAATTTCCGGCTTAGATTCGATTGGACCGTGGAGATTGTTAATGCTTCCTGACCATGCGACCCCTCTAACACTTAGAACACATACACCCGATCCGGTTCCTTACTTGCTGTTTGATTCTGAAAAAGATTCATCCGGGGGTGTTTTTACCGAAATTGGTGTTTCAGAGTTGCCTTTGGTTGAGGGGCATCAACTAATGAAGACTCTTCTAGCTGACTAATAAATGGTTATTTTTAAAAAAAATAAAAACTGATTTTTAAATATGTTTTGTGTTGTAGACGACTATGACTCCGCATACAGTACAAGGTGTCGTTACGGCTGAGGGCCTGATTGACATTCAGCAGGTCTGATTCTTAGACGATTGTGACCCAGAGCGCATTTCGTTTTAACGGCAATCAATTTCGTGTTAAACCAATTTCTGAGGGTTAAACACACAATTACACAGACACAGAGGTGTTTAATTATGGACTCGACTGAGTTACAAAGCGATTCATTGGAAGCCAAGGGGCGAGATGAACTTATTACTATTGCTACTGCTCTAGGCGGTAAACCAGCTTCTCGTGCCAGAAAAGCTGAGATAGTTGAAATGATTCTTGAGTTATCTTCTGGGGGAGGTGCTCCAACTCCTGAAACCCAAGAACCCGCTAAACAAGATCAAGCAGAAGATGAAACAGAACCTTTGGCTGAATGGGAGGTTGCTCTTCAGGAGGAGTCTAAAGAGGAAACCAGTGATGATTCCAGCAAATCTGATGAGACCAGCAAATCTGATGAAAAAGAAGGGTTGGAAAGCGGAAGTAGCAGAGCACCATCTGGCAAAGACTCTGTAACAAGGAGTTCAAACAATAATCGTGAAAAACGCAGTGGAGAATATACTGAACCCGGAAACCGTCGACGTCGACGTCGAGGCCGGGGCCCTGACATGCCAGATGAATCCTGGGACGGTGAACCAGTTTCAATAGAGGGTTATTTGGATCTGCGTAACGAAGGCTATGGATTTTTAAGAACAACAGGTTTCCGACCTTCAAAACAAGATGCTTATGTTTCAGTTAAACAAGTCAAAGAGTTTGACCTTCGTCGTGGCGATTATCTGGTAGGTGGTGCTAGACCTGCAAATAGAAGCGAGAAAAATCCTGCCCTTTTGAGACTGGACACTGTAAATGGAAAATCACCTGAAGAAGCAAAAAAACGACCTAATTTTGAAGACTTAACACCTCTTTTTCCAGATGAGCGGTTAAATCTTGAACTTGCTGCTGACCCTTCTAATATGACCGCTCGCATCGTCGATCTGTTGTCTCCAATAGGTAAAGGTCAAAGAGGTCTTATTGTTTCACCACCCAAAGCGGGTAAAACAACAATCATGAAACAGATTGCAAGGTCAATCGAGACCAACAATCCTGAGGTCAAACTAATTGTCTTGTTGGTAGATGAAAGACCTGAAGAAGTGACTGATATGAAGAGATGGCTCATAAATGGTGAAGTCGCAGCGTCAACCTTTGACAGGCCAGCTGAAGAGCATACAGCTATTGCTGAAGTAACAATAGAAAGAGCCCGAAGACTTGTTGAATATGGTGAAGATGTCGTAATTATTCTTGACGGGATAACAAGATTGGCTCGAGCTTATAATTTGGCCGCTCCTGCTACAGGCCGAATCATGTCAGGTGGTGTTGACAGTGGAGCCTTATATCCACCAAAGAAATTTTTTGGTGCTGCCAGAAATGTTGAAGAAGGAGGCTCGTTAACTATTTTGGCAACAGCTTTAGTAGAAACAGGTTCCAAGATGGACGAGGTTATCTTTGAAGAGTTTAAAGGAACGGGAAATATGGAACTTCGTTTAGATCGAAGGATTGCGGAAAGACGTGTTTACCCAGCCATCGATGTCAATGCCTCCTCAACGCGTCATGAAGAACTCTTATTCGATCGTAAGCAACTGAATCAGGTATGGAAGCTAAGACGTGTTCTAAACGGTTTAGCGTCGGATGGTGATAATGGTTCAGGTGCAGGTTTGGAACTGCTCATTGACCGGCTGAAAACCTTTCCCAATAATGATGAATTTCTGTCAGAAGTTGCCAAAGGGCCTTCTATGGAAGCTTCCTAATTTTAAAGGTTGCTAATGTTAAATATTTCCAACAGACTGGACTGCTATGAAATCTGAAATACATCCTGAATATAGAACGGTGGCGTTCCAAGACACGAGTGAAGGAACTACATTTTTAATTTCTTCGACAGCTGAAACTTCAGAAACCACAGTTGTTGATGGTGTTGAATATCCATTAGTTAAAGTTGAAGTTTCATCAGCAAGCCACCCTTTCTTTACGGGCAAAATGCAAATTATTGATACTGCCGGCCGAGTTGAAAGATTTGAGCGTAGATACGGCAAAGGTCGCAAAAAAGGTTCTTAAGAGAACTTAAAGAAAATTTTTGCAAAACAATTGCCTTGGAACGAGAACAACGGTTATCTCTTAACCGGAGCAAACTGAGGAAAATTCTTCTTAAAGAGGATTGTCAAGAAATTGACAGTTTGATTGACACTTCCGGTAATGGGCTTAGAGGAAGTTCGACCTTATGGGTCTTAGCGGATCAGGAAACTCCAGAGGAGATCCTTGGTGCTTCTCTTTTAGAGTTAACAGCGCATGAAAACCTGCATTTGGTTATTTATTTTGAAAATCTTCAGGACGCTCAGATCACACAAAGGAGATCAAACGCTTTAAAGCCATCTCCTAGTATTTTCTTTTTCTCTAACGGAAAAGTAAATCAGGTTGAACCTGCTCTTTTTGATGAGAGAAAATTTGTTGAGCCTCCATTGCCAGAATTTGAAGAGTTGTGTTTGAAATTCGACTTGGAAAAAGTCTATGAATTTGGAACCTGGTCAGGAGAAATTTTGGGACTTGAAGTCCTGAGAGTTTTCGATAATGAAATTCAAGTGGGTGTCGGGAAGCTAGATCGAGAAGCCAATTCTTTAATTAGTAGGGGCAAGCCTGTGTCAGACGTTCTTTCATCAGCCGTAGAAATTGTACGTCTTTCTAGAAATTCAGAATCTAGCCTTCACCCACTTTCTAGACTTGTACGAGAAAGGTGGCTCAGAGCAGATGCTGTAGCCAATCCTAGGGAATATGGCATGGAGAGTTTAATTCTTTTGGAGCCACTTATAGAGAGGAAGTCGCTTCGAGATTCAATGCCTACAGCGGCAATGGGTTTTGATGAGAAAGGAGAAAAAGTCCTGTACGTTTTTTCTGTTGGTATAGATATCAGATTGGTCCCATTTATTGCTGATTTAATGTTGCTTGAGTTGCCAGATCGCGTTGAAGTGGTAATTCCGAACAAAGATATCCTTGTGCCGATAGAAAAAAGTCTGAAATTTCTGAACATACCTCTAACAATTAGAGGTGTTGTTGGGGGATGGGAAAGATCCTCTGTTTAATTTGTTATTTTGTGTAAAAATGGATTGCATTATTGCACTAAGCCACATACCGCTACCCTGAGCTAATGATTGATCAAGTAAAAGCTTTAATCTCTGAGTTTGAAGATGTTGAACAGCGTTTAGCTGACCCTGAAGTAGTTTCTGACTCAAAGTTGTTAGAAGAACTTGGGAGAAGGCATAAAGAATTAGTAAGCGCTCTTTCTGCGGGTAGGCCACTTCAAGCGGCATATGAAAATCTTGCTACTGCACGAGAATTGATGGAAGTCACCGAGGGTGAAGAGCGTGACCAGCTTCAAGAGGAAATAAGTAAGTTAAAAACTGAAATCTCAGAATTGGAGACTGAATTACGAATTCATTTATTGCCACAAGATCCGAATGATGGAAGAACGGTAATTGTAGAAATTAGAGGCGCAGAAGGCGGCGAAGAGGCCAACCTTTTTGCACGTGACCTTCGCGACATGTATGCGGCTCTTGCAACTACAAAAGGATGGGCAGTTGAACCTCTTGAGAGCAGGGAGTCTGACATGGGTGGCTTCACGGAAGTGGTCTTTTTAATTCGTGGCGAAACTGCTTGGGCGCATTTAAAACATGAAGGGGGTGTTCATCGTGTGCAAAGAGTTCCTGTCACTGAATCCCAAGGTCGTGTTCACACATCTTCGGCTACTGTCACTGTTCTTCCTGAGGCAGATGAAGTAGAAATAGCTATAGAAGAAAAGGATTTACAGGTTGATGTTTATAGATCATCAGGGCCTGGGGGCCAATCCGTAAACACAACAGATTCTGCAGTACGTATTACCCATTTGCCAACTGGTTTGGTTGTGACTATGCAAGACGAGAAGAGTCAACTTCAAAACAAAACAAAGGCTCTGCGGGTTTTAAGGGCCAGGTTGCTTCAGGTTGAACAGGAGCGTCAGCAGTCGGAAGCTGCATCTGCTAGACGGGATCAAGTAGGTGGTGGTGGAAGATCTGAAAAAATTAGAACCTATAATTTTAAAGAGAATAGGGTTACTGATCACCGGATTGGGTTAACTCTCCATCGGTTGGAGAGGATTCTTGCAGGTGAACTTGATGAACTAGTTGATGCCTTACTGATTGCAGAAAGAGATCGACAATTAGCTGAAACCCTTGATTAATAGAAGAAAATAGTGGGAACAGGGTTGTTTAGTACGGATGCATCGTTGAGTTGGAAGGAATTATTGGCTGAAACAGCGCGCAAGCTTTCAGTTGATAATGCAGAACTTGAAGCAAAGTGGATTATTGAAGAAGTGTCTGGGATCACTGGGCAGGGTGATTATCTAGAAAAAGCAAAACCAATACAGTTGGATCGATTGAATCGCTTGATTGAGAGAAGATTAACTGGCGAGCCACTTCAGTATGTTCTAGGTAGATGGCAGTTTAGAGAACTTGACATGTTTGTAGATAAAAGGGTTTTGATACCGAGACCAGAGACTGAGGTTCTAGTTGGATACGTGATCGAAGAGTGCAGAAACAAGAAAGTTGAATTCGAGACTCAAATGGATTTAAATGTTGCAGATCTGGGTTGTGGTTCGGGTGCAATAGGTCTCTCCATCGCTGCAGAAGTTGAAGGTGTTTCTGTATGGTGCAGCGATATTTCCGAAGAGGCGGTTTCTGTTACTCGTGCAAATCTTGCAGGTTTAGGAATGGCAGGTCAAAAAGTTTCTATAAGTCAAGGTTTTTGGTTTGATGCGTTGCCAGAGGAGCTTTTGGGAAAGTTTGACGTGATTGTTTCGAATCCTCCGTATATAGGCAATGAAGAAGAACTGCCTTTAGAGGTTAGTGAGTGGGAGCCTTCTTCTTCCTTGAGAGCAGGTCCGCTAGGAACAGAGAATCTAAGTTTTTTGTTAAGAAAATCAATTGAATGGTTGGCCTCAGACGGAACATTATTTTTAGAATTATCGCCCATGCAGGCAGATGAAATGGCTCAAGAGGCTCGGTACTTAGGCTATAGAGAAGTTAAGTTGAGACTAGATTTAGCTGAAAAGGAAAGAGTCCTAGTAGCTAAGAAGCCATTATGAACAAGATTCTAGATTTGGATTCGGACTTTGATAAAGCGGTATCTGAGGCAGCTGAGACTTTAAATGATGGAAAGCTGGTTTTACTTCCTACTGATACTGTTTACGGCCTAGCCGCCATTCCAACTGATAGAAGTGTGGTTGAAGAAATTTTCCAGCGGAAAAAACGTTTAAGTGATCAAGCATGCGCTGTTCTGATTTCAGAAATCCACGAAGTATTTGATCTTGCAGTTCCTTCGTCAGAGTTAGAACTCTTATCTCAAAACTTTTGGCCAGGTCCCATGACTATCGTTGGCAAGAGAGCTCAAAACTTGAACTATTTTCTAGGCGGCGATGAAAGTTCAATAGGAGTCAGATGTCCTGACCATACATTTATGAGATCTTTGACAGCTATAACAGGACCTTTAGCGGTCACTTCAGCCAATCTTTCTGGTCTGCAAACTCCAGAAAACGCGAAAGAAGCCGTATCAGAATTAGGTGAAAACTTGTTGGTTGTGGATGGGGGACCTTGTAAAGGTAAACCCTCGACCGTTTTGAGCCTCTTAGGGGAATCTTTAGAAATCCTTCGTGAAGGAACAATAGGAGTTGAAGATCTTGTTGCGGCAGGTCTTCGAGTTTAAGAAGGCTAGTCTATTGTTATGAAAGTAATAGCAATAGGTTGTGATCACGCGGGTTTCGAACTCAAAGAACGTTTAAAAAGCGAACTAAACGATATGGGTCATGAGGTAATTGACTGCGGAACAGATTCAACAGAAAGAGTCGATTACCCCGATTATGGATTTGCAATTGGCACGACGGTCATGGAAGGTCCTGCGGATTTGGGAGTTGCAGTCTGTGGATCTGGTATCGGCATAGGAATAGCAGCGAACAAGATTTCTGGAATCAGAGCAGCCACTGTCAACGATGTTGAAACAGCCAAATGGGCCAAGGCTCACAATAATGCGAATGTTCTTTGTTTTGGAGAGCGACTTATTGACCCTGAAATTGCAGTTGAAGCATTGAAGGCATGGTTGGATCAAGAGTTTGAAGGTGGACGCCATGAGGCGAGGGTGGCCAAACTTGATTCAAAGATTGACTCTTAACTGACTGGTATGAAATGTCATTTTTGAGGAGTATTCGTTCTGTTGTAAGGTTTCGAAAGTTTGAACTGAATCGAACAAACCGACTTTTGCGTAAGGTTGCGAATGTCGACGATTTAAGAAGTTTGGCTAAACGGCGTCTGCCTGCTGGAGTTTTTGACTACATAGATGGAGGCGCTGAGGATGAAATAACCCTAAGAAACAATGTTGATGCTTATCGAAATGTTTCTTTCAAACCCAGAGTGTTGCGAGACATGACACATGTAGATACTTCTACTTCCTTGTTTGGACGCAGACTAGCTTTTCCTCTTGTTTTAGCTCCAACAGGTTTTACTAGAATTGCACACTCTGAAGGGGAATTAGCGGTTGTCAGAGCAGCGACTAGAGCAGGTATTCCATTCACCTTGTCGACAATGGCTACACGTTCTATAGAGGAATGTGCATCAGTAGCTGAAAGCGACACTCGTCTTTGGTTTCAGATATACACGTGGAGAGATCGATCTGTTGTAAAAAATCTTGTTGAAAGAGCCGAAGCAGCAGGTTTCGAAGCTGTGTGTCTTACAGTTGACACAGCGGTTCTTGGACGGCGGGAGCGTGATGTGCGACGAGGATTTACCCTACCTCCTGAAGTTGGTCTTGGAACGATAATTGACGGTCTGAAAAACCCAGGATGGACATGGGACTTTTTGAAAGCAGATCCTATTCGTTTCGCAAACGTTGAAGGAATCACAGCTATCGACGGTTCAACAGCAGTTGATCTCGCAGAACACATGAAATCCCAATTCGACCCCGGTCTTTCTTGGAGTGATGTGGAATGGCTTAGATCCATCTGGAAGGGACCAATCTTGATAAAAGGAATCCAAACAGTCGAAGATGCTTTAATTGCTGTTGAATCAGGTGTAGAAGCTATCGCGATCTCCAATCATGGAGGAAGGCAACTAGATGGAGCGCCTGCACCATTCGACTTGTTACCAGAAGTTGCTGAAGCAGTTCAAAACCGTTTAGAGATAATTTGTGATGGCGGAGTCCGTAGAGGTTCAGACGTAGTAAAGGCGGTTTCGCTAGGAGCTAATGCGGTGATGACTGGAAGACCTTACCTTTACGCCCTTGGAGCATGTGGTGAAAGAGGAGTCGACCATGTTCTTGATCTGCTTCAAGAAGGTATTGAAAGAACAATGGCACTAACCGGAGTTGCTTCTGTAGAAGATTTATCACAAGATCTAATCAGCAGAACAAAATAATCAGAATGTTACTTTAGTTTCCGGTTGATGCTTCAAGAATTCCTACAAGCATGTCGGTTAAGTTGTCTTTGTATTCTGAATTGCTAAGAGGTGTTTCAATCCCAGCTTCTATAGAGCGAGCCCTTTCTGAAAGAGATGAAGTCATTAATTGCATCATTGCTATAAGACGTTCTTGTCGAAGAACTGCTGGTAAAAAGTCAGGTCGGTTTTCGAGCATGTTTAGTGCTCTAGACAGGTGAGGTGAAGAAAGATCTCCTGAAAGGCTTCTCCAATTCGAGAATTGATCAGAAAGTTGTGAGACTATCTGCAGGTACCTGCATCCGCTGCTGGTATCAAAGCAACTTACCATCGGAACCACTAGAGCATTTATTAGAGAGCGAGTAGAAGACTCTTCACTAAGAGGCGAGAGAAGATCTCCCCTATGTTTGTCAATGGGCTGCCCATGAGAGGTGAGAATTCCTTCAAGAAGACCTTCTCTTGAGCCAAAGTGATATGTAACAGCTGATGTGTTCCGCTGTTCTGCAGCAAGGACAATTTCTTGAACTTGGACTTGCCAGATTCCTTTTAAGGCAAAAAGCCTTTCAGCTTCTAATAGGAGCTGTTCGCGTGTTTTGACGCTGCTTCGAGGCACTTATCCGAGTGGCAACAGGGCATTTGAAGGCAACACAGAAACTGAAATGTCTTCTGGAAGCTCATACTGGAAGTCAGGGAACTTCCTTTGCGCTTCTGCTCGGTAGCGATCTGTTGAGTGGATTGGATCCTTATCAAATTCCGGAATAACACGTTGTCCAAAAATTTCGAGCATTTCCAATACTTGTTCGTGTGCCATTCCTTCGATTGGCAATCCAAATACGACTTGGTCACAGCCGACTTCCTGATAGCGAACTAGTTGTTCACACACCTCTTCAGGTGTCCCGCAGAGCATGTAACCTTCTGCAATGGCCCAGTCGAGCATTTCATCAGTCCAGTTTGGGTCTATAGGGGCATCTGGCCAAGTAACCGCATCAGGTGATTTGGGCATAGTGTCGTGGTACATGTTCACCATGGTCACTAAATAGCCCCTTCCTTTGGTTTTAGCTATTGCTCTTGCCTCGTCTCTATTTTCAAGACAGATGACAGCATTTGTCATCATGACATTGTCATTTTTAAATTGACCGATTTGCTCTACAGGGTCTTGGATTGCTTCTTTGTATGCGTCGACACGCCCTTTTAGATTATGAATAGGCTCGAAATTAAAAGCTATAGCGCCTATTCCAAGGGATCCAGCTTTTGCAAATGTAGGTGGATTTCCACAAGCAACCCAAAGAGGGGGGTGGCCTTTACCGTATGGTTTCGGAAGAATATTGTGTGGAGTCGGCACAGTGAAAAATTCTCCTTTAAAGTCATAATCTTTTTGTTCCCACATTCGAGGTATTTCACGAATCACCTCATCCCACTGAGCTTTGGTTTCACTTGGGTCTGTGACATTAAAACTCAGAAGTTCATGACTACCTGCTCCACGTCCAGTTCCAAATTCAAAGCGGTTTTCTGTAACGTGGTCGAGCATTGCTGCTCTTTCTGCGATCCGGACAGGGTGTTCTTTATTGGTTGGCAAACTAGTGATTGCTGATCCAAGGTGAATGTAGTTTGTTTGCGCAGCTACCCATCCCATTATTGGCGCGGGAGCTGACATGTGACTGTACTCAGTGAGGGAGTGGTGCTCACCGAACCACATGTATTTCCAGTTGTTTTTATCAGCGACAACCCC
>CEUZ01067091.1_pt1 | contig 23249 bp, 20 predicted proteins | sample 361511 | NCBI WGS metagenome assembly CEUZ01 (sample SAMEA2622822, study PRJEB7988) | marine metagenome | biome: marine biome (ENVO:00000447); feature: surface water layer (ENVO:00002042); material: "saline water (ENVO:00002010), including plankton (ENVO:xxxxxxxx)" | depth 5 m | reverse complement strand
CTGCCGTACCGGGATCAACCAATGTGGTTGGTGGGGGTATGACACCAGTACCTGTTCCAGTACCTGTTCCTGTTCCAGTACCTGATCTTGGTCCACCTGTAGTTGCACTTGGAGATGATTCTAATATTTTATCTACTTTTTTTCTAGCCAATGTATCACAAGCAACGAACTCTATTATAATAACGACAATAATTAATGTTAAAAATGTCATAACATTTTTTTCATTATCTGTGCCACCGCCAGTTTGTGATTTCATACTACCTTTAATTGCTTTCTTTATAATTGTAGCAAGAATTGGATTAACCATATATATATTAATTTAGAAAATTCGATTAAAAATTAAAAATTTCTATATATTTTATATGAATTTTTTAATAACTGGTGGTTGTGGGTTTATTGGTTCCAATTATATAAATCATTTATTTAGTAATAAAAAAGTAAAAAAAATTATAAATCTAGATATTTTATATTATTGCGCAAATATTTATAATATAAAAGATAATATTAGAAATTCAGATAAATATAAATTTATAAAAGGAGATTTGAATGATTATAATTTAATTGTAAAAATTTTAAATGAATATAAAATTACACATATTGTTCATTTTGCTGCACAAAGCCACGTTGATAATTCTTTTAATAATTCTTTACAATATACATATGATAATGTAAAAGGAACACACACCCTTTTAGAAGCAGTTAAAAATACTAATAAAAATATTATAATTTTGCATTTCAGTACTGACGAAGTTTATGGAGAGACAGAAAATAATGAAATGGATGAAAGCTCGTTGTTATGTCCAACAAATCCATATAGTGCAAGTAAAGCTGCGGCTGAAATGTACGTACGTGCATATATATATTCATATAAATTAAAGATAATTATTTCACGGGGTAATAATGTATTTGGATATAATCAATATCCTGAAAAATTAATACCTAAATTTATAAATCTATTAAGAGAAGGGAAAAAATGTACAATTCATGGAAAAGGGGAAACAATTAGGAATTTTATATTTATTGATGATGTTTGTACTGCTGTTGATTATATAATAAATAATGGTACTTTTGGTCAGGTGTATAATATTGGTTCTGATCATAGTTACGAAAGAAGTGTAATTGATGTAACAAAATCATTAGTTAAAAAAATAAAGAATGATGATGATTATACAAAATATATTGAAAATATAGATGATAGACCATTTAATGACAAAAGATATTTAATAAGTAATGAAAAATTAAAAGAGTTAGGTTGGGTTCAAAAAATTAGTTTTGATAAAGGGATTGATTTATTATTAAAATATAATGATGATACACAGATAATATTATTTAAACCATTAGAAGAAGATTTAAATTTTGATATTTTTTATAATAAATTAAAAAAAAAATATTGTTATAATATTAAAATTTATTGTAAAAATAATAAATATAATGAAATTGAATGTAATTTAACGACTATTTATAATTTAATAAATTATATGAAAAATAATAAAAATTATAAAAATTTCTTAATAATAGATGATTATAGGAAATTTAATTATAACAGATTAAATAAAAATATAGACAATTTTAATAATTTACAATTTAAAAACATTTGTTCCAATTGTTCACTTGACGAAAGATTATTAGATATAAATGTTGGAAATATAACAAATATTTTAATAAATATTAATCAATTAAATAGTTTAGATGAATATTGTGATATGTTATTTTTTAATACAATTAAAATAAATTTATTGGATTACTTTTTTGTTATTTATAATGAGTTAATTAAAATATAATATTAATAATTATATATAATATGATTATTAATATTTCAAAAAATCCGATAATTAATGCTTTTTATGGTACTTTAATAAAAAAAATGAATGTTATGAATATTATTTTAAAAAATATAGATAAAAAAATATGTTTAAATAATAAATTATTTAAAAAAGATCCCTGCCCTGGCAAATTAAAAAAAATATTTATTACATTAAAAAATAATAATAAGTACGAATTTTATGAAAATTCCATTATAATTATTTCTCAAAAAGAAATAAAATTAATTATTGATAGTACAAATAATATTAAATCGATTCAAAAAAATACTGTTGTACAAAAAATAATAAATAATGTTACTAAAAAGAAAATTATTACTAATAATAAATTTAATTATATATTATCAACAAATGTACGCGATGAAAATAATATTTTAGAATTTTTAATTTATCATATTATGATTGGTTTTGATAAAATTTTAGTTATAGATCATTTATCTATTGAAAAAGTAATTGATAAAATACAAATACTACCATTAGAATATAAAGAAAAAATAGAGATTATAAGATTTGAAAAAGAAGGACCACATAAAATATATTTTTTAAATAATATAGTTATTCCATATATGAAAATAAATTGCAATAAATATTTTATTCATCTAGATGGAGATGAATATATTAATCTAAATAATAATTTTAATAATATTAATGAATTAATGAATTCCTTTAATAATCCTAACATTTTACTTTTAAATTGGATATTATTTGGTTCAAATAATAAAAAAAATAATGATAATAAATACAAATGTTTAATTCCCACATATACAAAATGTGATAATAAAGTTAATAAACATTTTAAAATTTTAATAAATGTAAATATACTTGATAAAAATACCTTATTTATAAATCCACATATAATTATTTCACATAAAACTGATTTAATTTATACAAATGTAAATAATCATAAATTAAATGTAAATAATAAAAGTGCACGAAATAATATTTGTTATAAGTTTGATATGAGTAATGATATATCAAATTTAAAATGTTATATAAATCATTATTTTGTTCAATCAGAAGAAGATTATTTATTAAGAAAAATAAATAGAATTAGAGATGATATAAACAATACAAGAAAAATGACGGATACAATATTTCAAAAATTTAATAATATTGAAAATAATAATTTACTTTATTATTATAAAATAATTGAAAATATATTAGAAGTAGAAGATTTAACTTTTGTAATTTTAAGATATGTAGTTGACAAAAATACAGATAAAACATGGAAAGATTGTTATACAAATATAAGAAAATTTTACAATAATAAAATAGTAATAATTGATGATCATAGTAATAAAAATTATATATCTAAAATAAAATTAGAAAATTGTTTTGTAATTAATAGTGAATTTAAAGGAAGGGGAGAATTACTCCCTTACTATTACTTTTTAAAAAATAGATTTAGTAAAAAAATTATAGTTTTGCATGATAGCATGATTTTACATGAAAAAATAGATTTTTCAAATATTACAAATTTTAAGAATTTTACACGGGTTTTTTCATTTCCAAATAAAGCATATAAGTTGGATATAAAATATTTTAATCATTTTTGTAATAATATTAAAAATGGAGATAAAGTATTATATTATCATAATAATAATAAACATACTTTAATTGGATGTTTTGGGGTATGTTACTATATTGAATATGATTTTTTAAAAAAAATACAAGATAAATATAATATTACTAACTTAATACATTTTATCGATTCTAGAGATAAAAGAAAAACATTAGAAAGATTTTTATCATGTTTATTTGAAATGGAATACGACTCTTCTAAATTACCACATTTAATTGGCGATATTTTTAAAACACTAAAAAAACAAAAATTAAACGAAAATGTATTAATTTATAAAAAATTTTATGGAAGATAATAATATGATCATAATTAAATTAAAAAAAAATGAGATTAAATTTATAGAATGTTTTTATGGATTAGATAAAAAATTAGTAAATACAAGTATTAAAGTAAGAGAATATTTAAATACATGTGTTAAAAATAAAAAATATTTTATTACTTTACAAATTAATAATAACACAATGGGTAGAGACCCATTACCTGGTAAAAATAAAATATTTAATTTACAATTCAAAGAAATAGATATTTATAATATACTAGAGAACAAAATTATATATTTTTGTATAGAATTATCTTTTAATATTGTTTTTAAAAATACAATAGGAAAAATTAAATTAAATAAATATAATTATGCAACAATATTTGGTAAAGGACCCACATTTAAAATGATTGATAAAAAAAAAAATGAATTAAGATGTGCTATAAATCAGGCAGCTAATATTGCAAAAGATGTTGATTTTTTATGTATGAATGACCATCATAATTTATTTAAAATAGATATTGATACTTTTAAAAATTTAAAATATTTATTAATACCGGAATATTTACATATCAAACAAAAATCAAGTATTGAAGGATATTTTGCTGATATATTAGATTATTTGAATGGGAAATTTTTTGGACACCTAATTATATATAATTTAATAACATCAAAAAAAAATACAGATTATATAATTAATTTAGATACAGCACAGTCAAGTGGTAATAATTGTTTTGAATTTATTGGCAAATATACTGAAATCAAAAATATAGATATTTATGGGATGGCTATAAAATCAAAACAATATTATCATGATAATTTTATTGGTAATGGTTTATATAGCAATAAAATTATAGATATAATAGTTCATGTATTAAATCAATGTAGTAATAAGTATCATGTAAAATTTAAATTAAATTAATAAGTTTATTATAATAATTAATATTAATTATTATAATGATAAACAAGTTTAAATTAGTTGCTTTTGATTATGACGGTGTTTTTACAAATGGTAATATGTATATTTTAGAAGATATTGCTATAAAACAATATAATTGTAAAGATGGATATGGGATATCATTATTAAAAAAAAATAATATTAAAACAGCAATTATATCTGCACATAAATTAGATACAAATGTTAGTAATATTGTGAATCATTTAGGTATTGATTATTATAGTCAGGGTCATAATAAAATAGAAGTTTTAAATAAATTTATACAACACGCCGAGTGTAAAATGTCTGAAGTTGCATATATTGGAGATGATATAGGTGATATAGAAGTTATAGAAAAAGTAGGTTTTTCCGCTTGTCCATATGATGCAGTAGATTCTTGTAAAAATATTGTAAATTATATTTGTTCTAAAAAAGGAGGAGAAGGGTGTGTTAGAGAATTCATTGATATTATTTTAGATAATAATTATAATAATATTATAAACACCATACAACAAATAAAAAAAGAAACATTTTATCAATTAAATAATTTTAATAATATTAATTTTGATTTTATAACAAATAAAATATTATCATGTAATGGAAATATATATATAACAGGAGTTGGTAAATCTGAAGATATAAGTATACATCTTGTAAATCTTATGAAATCAATTAGTATTAAAAGTTATTACATAAATATATTGAATTCTACTCATGGCGATATCGGATGCATTGATAGAAATGATATTATAATATTTTTTAGTAAAAGCGGAAATACAAATGAAATAATAGAAAAAATTAATTCATTTAAATGTTATAAAATTGGTATTTGTTCTAATGATAAATCATTATTTTCAAAATATTGTGATTATAATATAATATTACCATTTCAATCAGAAATTATAAATGAAAAAAATATTAATTGTATTCCATCAAATAGTTATATGTCTCAATTATTTTTTGTAAATATATTAGTAAATAATTTAATTGAAAAATCAGATATTAATTTAGAAAAATATAAATCTAATCATCCTGCAGGAAATATTGGTAATAATCTTAGAATGGTTAAAGATGTGATAATAACAGAATATCCCAAAATTATTTTAGAAAGTATTGTATCGTTAAATAATATATTATTAGAAATGACAAAATATAGTATAGGGTGTTGTTTTTTTGTTAATAAAAATAATAATTTACTTGGTGTTTTAAGTGATGGTGATATTAGAAGGATTATGTTAACTAATAATATTAATAATATTACTATTAAAGATATTAATATAGAATATACATTTATTAAAGATAGTTCTATTTATTTGAAAGATTTAAATAATAAAGAATATAAAAAAGCAAAATTTATACCAGTAATTGAAAATAATAATATTATCGGTATAATAAATTATAATAAAATATAATTTATATATATGGAAATAACTCTAAAAAATAAAATACCAAATAATAATCTTAAACGACCAATGTATAATACATATTTATCAAAATTTAATAAAATTAAAACGAAAAATAAACTAAATATTTATTTAAATTTAAAATATTCAGATGGTGCAAAATATATTAATAAAAAAACAGAATTAGAATCATTATTTATTATTGCATTTAAATGTATAAATAATAAACATATATACTTTATTACATTAAATTCAGTAAATCCAAATTTAGAAAAATATAATGAGCTTCAAATATCAGAAGATAAATTCCAATACTTAAAAAATAATCTATATCCATATTCAAATAATTATAATATTAATGATAATGGTTATATATATATTATATTAAATAATACAAAATCAGCTATGTATAATTCATTTTTTTTAAATAAAGATGACATAAATAATAAACTGAATAACTTAATTTATAATATAAGAAAATATTCACAAAGAAAAATATTTGTTAAAATACATCCAAAAGATACAATATTAGGATTAGATATTAAAATTATAGATAATTATACAAAGATTATTAAAGATAAAATAGATATATTTAATAATATTTATTGTTGTTTTATTCAAAATACAAGATTTATATTTGAATTTGTGAGTAAAGGAATTCCTGTATTTAATTTAAATTTTTACGATAATAATTATTTTAATAATATTTACTTGGATATTAAAGATATTGAAAATATAGATATAAATAATTTACCTGATAGAGAGGAGTTTTTAAGATATAATTATAAATTTATTTATGATGAAGATTATATTAATGATATAAATAAAACTAAAATATTATTTAATGATTATAATATTCAAATAAACTAATGAATTATAATAAGTAAAGAGATTAATTTTATTTTTAGTTCAATTACGTTTTTACAATATTATATTTCAATAGTAATACATAGTAATAAAAATGGATACAAGTCAATATTTTACATAAGAAAAAATATAAAAACCCAAGTGCATACCAGTAATTGAAAATATTTTTATAGTTGGTATTATTAATTATAATAAAATATAATATAATTATATAATGAAATATAATTTTACTAATTCAAAAATAGGTATATGTTTCCCAAATATTTACGATGACGATATTTCGTGGTTTAGAAATCAACCAGACCCATTAACTAAAAATGAAAGAAATGAAGTTGAAAAAATATATCAAGATATTATTAATAGTAATAAATTGGATAAAAATATAAAATCATTACATTGTTTACTTAATTTTTTAATTAAAACAGATAAAATTTCAAAGGTTACGAAGAATGTTATAAATGATAGTATTAAATTATTAAAATATGAAACTAAACTTAGGATTTTATCAAAAAAAAAAAATAATTTTGAGGTTAAAAATAATGAAATATTTGATAATTTTTTAAAAAATGGAATTTATGGATTTCATATAGATAATAATTTATTAAAAAAATTAAAATTAAATTTAAAAAGTAAAATAAATAAACTAAAAGTAATGGAAAAACCCAAAATGGAAATTTATGAAAGAGGGTATTTACTTGAAAGAACACTTGGATTAGGTAAAGATTCTCTGGATATTATAAATGAAATTTTAATTGATAAAGATATTTTTAATATTTCTAGAAAATATTATAATTGTAATTTTATATTAGATAGTGCTATACTTCATAGATCTACGGATGAAGATGAACACTGTATTCAAACATTAAATGATCTAATTAAGAATAATCCACCTAGACATAAAAATTGCCATATTGATCCGAAGTTAAATATTAAATGCATGATTTATTTAAGTGATGTTGGAATAGATGATGGACCATTTCATTATGTGAAAGGTAGTCATTTATTCAAAAAAAATAATATTGTAAAAAGAAATATTGCAAAATCAATAAATGTTTATAATATCAATAATACACCAGATAAAAGAATAGAATTTTTATGTCTCCCAAAAGATTTTCAAAATAGTAGTAATTTTGGAAATTATATTTTAAATGATTCAAAAAATGGATTATTTTTAAAAGATAATTTAAAACCTTTAACCTCTGATGTTGGTAATTTATTTATATTTGATCCAGATGGTATTCATATGGGAGGTAATACCAATGGTGGTGAACGAATGGCTATTCAAGTCATTTTAAAACCTCAAATATAATATATATGAATATATTAATTTTACATATACCAAAAACGGGTGGTAATTCATTACAGAATTATTTTTCAAATCTAGAAAATTTTAATAGTTATTCAATTGGGCATGATATAAATAATTTAAAAGTAGGGGGTAGTATTAAATTATTTAAAAATTCAAAATTTATTAAAAATGAAATAATAACTAGTTTAGATAATTTTTTTAAAATTACTATCATTAGAAATCCGTTCGATCAAATGGTCTCATATTATCATTTTGAATTAGATACTATTAATAAAATGATTAAATTATACGAAATTGCAGATATGAAATATAAAAAATCATTAAATAATTTATCTTTTAATGAAAGAAAAAAAATATTTATTTCTGTTTTTACTGATTGGCAAAGTACAGATAGTAAAATTAATAAAAAAACAATGTATGATATTAAATTCTACAAAGATAAATTAAAAATGTATAATAATTTTAATAAGTGGTTAATAAATAATTTAGAAACTCATTATTTTGATTTTACTAAATTTACAGATAATAGTGATTTTATTATTAAATATGAAAATTTAGAAAATGATATTAATTTATTAAAAAAAAAATTAAATATAACAAGTGGAATTTCGTATCCTTGGTTAATAAAATCAAATAGAAGTAGAAATTATAAAAATTATTATGATGATAATTCTATTAAATTAATACAATCAAAATTTTCAAAAGTTTTAAATACGTTTAATTATAATTGTTAAATCTAATAAAAATATATATATGGAAAATCAATTAAGAGATTTAATATATATTGGTAGTGAATTATTAATTCGTGATATTTTAAAAGATAAAAAATATGAGGATAAAAAAAGACTAGAACCATTTGGTTTTAAAGGTAATTCACAAACAGATGAAGCCGGTATTATTCAAGAGATATTTAAAAGAATTGGTACAACAAATAAAACATTTATTGAGTTTGGGGTTGGTGGAAAAGAAAATGAAAATAATACATGGCATTTTTTAAAAGATGGATGGAATGGTGTATGGTTTGAAGGTTCACAGGAAAGAGTTGATTATTTAAGTAAATTATTAGTTGGACCAATTAAAGAGAAAAGGCTTCGTATAGAATGTAATTTTATTTATCCAGATAATGTTAATAAAATCTTTAAAAAATATAATTTATCAAATGAAATTGATATGTTAAATATTGATATTGATTCTATAGATTATTGGGTTTGGGAAAATATTGATAGTAAAATTTTAAATCCAAGGGTTGTAATAATTGAATATAATGCAAAATATCCACCACCAATGGAATGGATAAAAGTAAATGATAAAAAATTAAAATTTGATAAAACTGATTCTATGGGTGCATCATTAAAATCATTAGAATTACTGGGTAAAAAAAAAGGTTATAGTTTAGTTGGTTGTGGTATATCAGGAGCTAATGCTTACTTTGTAAGAAATGATTTAGTTAAAGAACACTTTTGTGAACCATATACTGCTGAAAATCATTATCAACCAGCTAGATATTATATATGTAAAAGTGTTAGTGGTAAAAATTATGATTATTCTGGAATGAAAAATTCATATTGTGCACATATTGGCAAAAATGGTAAATTATTTTTATAAAATATTAAATAGTTTAAATAAAAAAAATACATATATATATATAAATGTCTCATTTAGGTGGTCATATTAATAAAAATAATATAGAAGAAGGTTCTTTATTATTTTTACAAAATAAATTTGAAATAAGTAGTATGATTGACATTGGATGTGGTCCCGGTGATATGGAAGAAGTTTGTAATAAATTAAATATAAGTTTTTTTGGTCTAGAAGGCGATGAAAAATGTAAAAAAAATAATATTCAAATTATAGATTTTACAAAAGAAAAATATGAAAGTGATAAAATTTATGATTTAGGATATTCTACTGAATTTTTAGAACATGTTGAAGAAAAATATATTGAAAATTATATTAATGCATTTATAAATTGTAAATATATATTGATAACAGCTGCTCCACCAAAATGGCCAGGTCATCATCATGTAAATTGTAAAAATCATGAATATTGGATAAAAATATTTAATAAAAATGGATTTATATTAGATCCATATCTAACTTTAAAAGTTAGAGAAAACTCAACAATGAATTGTAATAGACCAAATAAAAAAAAATTTATTAAACATAGAGCTTTATTTTTTATAAATAATAAATATAATAATATACAATTTTGTGAACAAAAACCAACTGATATTATAAAAGATACATATTTTAAATATAATGAATATACTGAAAAAGAATTTAAAAATAATAATGCAATTGGTGTTACAAAGGTTGAAAATCATTTATTTAAATCTACTATTCCTTTAGTTTCATATATTATATAATCTTTATAGCAACCTCTTGTTGATATCCATTATTCCTAAATTGTTTAAATGTCATATTTTGATACTTATCTTGTAAAATATCTTTATAATTAACTACATTTCCATGAGTATATAACCAATCAAAATTAATATTATTATTAATATTCATTTCGTAAAGTGCCTTTATTTCTCCTTCATAGAATTTGTTGTAATTAATTAATTCATCAAATACTATGATTAATTCTTTTCTCATTTTATTATGTTTTATTAAAATATTAAAAACATCTCTTGTACTTGAATATAAATCACAATCAATATGTATCATATCAATAATAATATCTGGATTTTCATTTAAAAATACATCTAATGTTTCATTAAACCAACCTTTTATTAAAGTTATATTTTTATCTACTTTGGGCAAACTTTTTACTTCAAAATGTTCTTTTTTACAAACACCATTCCAATCTTCAGGTAATCCTTCAAAACTATCAAATCCATAAACTTTATCACAGCATTTAGAAATCATATTTATTGTAAAACCATTAAAAACACCAAATTCTAAACATACTTTAAATTTATTTTCATTTAATATTTTTTTTAAAGTAAAATTTTTTTCCCTATCTCTTTTAAAATTTTTACATTTATTTTGTAATAATTTTAATTCTTTATTTAACCAATCATTATATTCTATTTTTTGTTTTGTATCTATATTGTTATTTATAATTAACATATTATTTTAATAGATTTTTTATATAATTAATCGTAGTTCCATCTTTATATTCTTTTTCAGTATATTGCATATAACTAATATTATACATTTTTTATAGTATTTTATTTTTATCCAGAATATAAAAATTATTACAAATTTGTTTTTATTAGATATCCTTATGATTGGATAAAATCATATTATAATTTTCATTTAAATAAACTAATGAATTATAATATTTTTATTATAATTTATTATTAATTATAATGAGTAAAGAAATTAATTTTATTTTTAGTTCAATTACGTTTTTACAATATTATATTCCAATAGTAATACATGGTAATAAAAATGGATATAAGTCAATATTTTACATAAGAAAAAATATAAAAAAATATGCATCCCCATGTACTACTGAAAATAAAAATATATTACAAAAATATGCAAAAAAATATAATATTTTAATAAAAAATGAAATTAATTTTAAGACATTAAAAAATTTAATAGTTGTAGATGGTGATATATATGGACCATCTGAAATTTGTAAACAAGATTCTTTAATTTTGAAAAAAAAATACAATGAAAATATAAAAATTATTTCATTATGTGAAAATATAAATTTTAATTGGGTTTATGCAAAATTTATAGATTATGTTTCGTACGTAATTTTAATGAATGAAATATATGCCAATACATATAAATGTATATCAGATAAAAATTTATATTATGGTAATACAAAATATGATAATATCTTAGATAAATTAGATATTTATAAAAAATATAAATTAAAAGAAAATAATAAATATTTTTTAATATTATTACCAAAGTGTAAATTTATAAAATCTTTTAAGATAATAAAAAAAGAAATTGATAATATAATTAGTATTATTGAAAATTTAGGTTATACTGTTTTACTAAAAACACGACCGAAAGATAATTTTTTTAATTTTACTCAAAAAATAATTATTAGTGATATTTATCCAAATGAATCATTAGAATTAATGAAAATATCAGAATATTGTTTATTTTTTAGTTCCTCGTGTATAGAAGAAACAATTATGATGGAAATACCAGCAATTGATTTTGTAGTAGATGATAATTTTGTAAGATGTGATTTTTTATATGATAATGAATGTATTGTTAAATTTACAGAATGGAAGACTATTAAAATTGATGTATTTAAAGAATTAATTAATAAAATAAAAAAAAAGAATGATGATAAATTTAAAATATTAAAAAATAAATATTTAAATGAATCAAATTGTACTGAAAAAATATTTAATTTAATAAAATAATTTATTATTTTCATAATTACTCAAATAATTTAACCATAAATTTCCATATATAACATCTTTATATTTTTCATGCCATGGACCCCCGTCTGTAAAATGCAATGCCTTAAAATTACCAGTATGATAATAATCAACTAAATAGTTATAATCAATTGGTAATGAACCAATATTATCATCATCACAATATTCCATACGATGAAGCCATTTTGGAGATTTATTATTAACATTTTCAAGAGTTAATTTTTTAATATCTGGGTGCGAACAATTAAATAACATCAAACTAGACCAATTCTTACGAGGATACCATTCTTGTTTTCTTCCATCCATCTTATAATTATTATTGCAATTAGTGTATTCATGTTTAACACATAATATAGATTTACTTTCATCTTTATATTTATCTAATATTTCATTTGGATCACAAAACCATAAAAAATCACTATCACAAAATAATGCCCAACCTTCATAATTATTTAAATATGGAACTAAAAATCTAGTATAAGTAAATTCAGTAGAACCTGTATTATCTTCTCGTTTATATATACCTTTGTCTTTTAAATCTTTTAAATATAATCCGTTTATATTTAAATTATTATTATATTTCAACATTGAACGTTTACAAACATCAAATGCTAGTTGTTGTCCATAGTTTGTACTATCAAATCCTATATAAATATTCATTATATATATCTATATAAGATTTTATTTTAAATATTAGCTAAATTAAACTATTATAATAGCTACTTCTTGTTGAAAACCACAATTTCTGAAATCTGTAAATGACATTTTTTTATATTTTGGTTGTAATATATCATTATTATTAATTACATTTCCATGTGTATACAACCATTTAAAATTTATATTATTATTATTATTTATTTCATATAAAGCTTTTATTCCACCTTTATAAAATTTATTGTAATTTATTAATTTATCAAATATTATAATTAATCCTTTTCTCATTTTATTATATTTTATTAAAATATTAAATATATCTTTTGTACTTGAATATAATACACAATCAATGTGTATCATATCTATAACAATATTTGGATTTTTAGTTAAAAATAAATTTAATGTTTCATCAAATAAGCCTCTTATTAAAGTAGTATTTTTATCTACTTTAGGTAATCCTTTTACTTTAAAATGTTTTTTTTTACAAACACCAACCCAATTATCTTGCAATTTATTAAAACTATCAAAACCATACACTTTTGTACAATGTTTTGAAATTATATTTATATTGTGTCCATTAAAAACACCAAATTCAAAACATACTTTAAAATTATTTGTACTTAAAATTTTTTTTAAAGTGTAATTTTCAATTGTATTTTTTTTAAATTTTTTGCATTTATTTTGTAATAAAATTAATTGTTTATCTAACCATTTAGAATAATCCAATTTTTCTTTTGGTTTTACCTTAAATCCAAATTTTTGATTTGGACAAAATGGATAATTATTTTTAGTTAAATAATGATGTAATGGTGCTTTATAATATTTATTTTTTAGATTATTATTTAACCATAAAAATTCTTGAACTACATTTTTATCTAAAAATGGGTATCTTGTTTCAATACCAAATAAACTACCAGTATATTCTTCTTTTGCTATAAAACATTCATTTAAACCTCTATAAAAGTTTGGCCAAGGAAAAATTGTTTTTAAATCTTTTGGAAAATTACCACAAAAGCTAAAAGGAAAATTTTTATTTTTAATTTCACTATTTAGATTTTTAATACTATCTCCTTTCCAGCCATAATCACTAAAAATTTCATCTGCACCTTGACCTGATAAAAAAATCTTTATATTATCTTTTTTGGATTGATTAAATATATAATATAAACCAACGCCAGCCCAATCACCTTTTAAATTATAATATCCATATATTTCATTTTCTTGTTTATATTGTGATATACAAGTACTTTCTACAGATTTTTGATATGAATTTTTAAATTTTAAATAAGTTTTTTCATTTACATCATAATAGTAAGGTTTTTTATTTAAATTTAATCTTTTTTCTAAGATATCTATATTTTCAAAACATTTAATAGAATATGATGTGTAATTAAAATTAATTTTATTTAAATAACAACTTATAGCACCTGAATCATAACCACTACTCAAACATAATCCCACATTTCCATTATTATTATTTTTAACTCTTTTTTTAATTGAATTTTCAATCTGTAAATAAATATCATTATAATTATTTTTATATTGTCTTAAATCAAATTCATATATAGTTTTTTTTTCAATTATATCAAAATTATTTAAATTTCTTATAATAAATTTATTTGGTTCTAGACTCTTAATAGAAGCATGTATCGTTAAATTTTTTTCTAATATCGGTTGATTTTTATCAAAATTATCATATTCATTATTTAAATTACAACATTTACATATTATTGATCTAAAAGTTGATATAATAATTCCATTATTTGTTATTTTATAAAATTGCGGTTTTATTTTAAAAATATCAGGAGATTGAATAATAATTTTTTTTTTAAAATCAAATATTATAAATGTAAATTCTCCATCTAATTTATGTATAAAGTCTGTTTTATTAGAAATATATTCCTTTAATATCATTTCTGTATCAGATTTATAATTTCCAAATTCTTTATAATTATATATTTCCCCATTAAAACATAAAACGATATCATTTTTTTTATCTATAAGAGGTTGTTCTGTAATTTCTCCTGAAAAATGAAGTAAACTATGAATAAAAATATAATCTTTGTATTCTATAATATTTATTTTATCAGGACCCCTTAATTTTAATTTTTTTAGAATTTGTTTTTTTATATGTTCATTTAAATTATTGTAATATATTTTAGGTAAAATTAAAAAACTACACATATAATATATATATATATATTATAATTATAATATTACTAATCAATTATTTGTAATTAAATAAACGATTAAAAGGTATCCCTTTTTCAATTTCATTTAAATTCCATTGATAAAATGAAATTTTAATTAAAAATTGTTTAATAATATTATTATTTGGAAAATATGGATTCTCAATATTTTCATTCGTAATATTATTATTTGATATATCATATAAAACTGCATGTTTGCTAAAGGTAAAAAAAGGAATTCCATTTAATAATGCTTCAACAGATGTTGTTGAATTATATACTATTAAACATTTAATATTTTGTAAATCATCATATAAATCATTATTTTCTGATAATATAACATTATTATTTTTTAAAAATAAATGTAAATCTATAAAATTCTTTAACATTTTATATTTAGTAAACCGTTTGTTTTTATTCTCATTAAAAATAACTTCTTTTGTATTTTTATAATTACCATATAATAGAGGATGATGTCTAAATATAATATTTCTTTTAGTGTATCTTCTTAGTTTATTAATTATATTTTTTAACCACTCAAAATAATTTATATCTTGTAAGACAGTATCCCAAGGTAATTGACCACATATTAAAATATTATCTCCATTTTTTTTTATTATTTTTGAATAATTAGGTAATATTTTAAGTAATCTTGAATTATCATTGATATTGATATTACCATAATTACCAAGACCAACAAAATTATTAAAACTAATTGAATAATATTTATCCCTTTGTATAAATCCAGTTTCTAGAATAATTATTTTATTACCATTTATTTTTTGAAATTTTATAATATCATTTCTATATTTGGTTAATGGTCTAACTTTTTGAGATATTCCCCATATTATAGCAATATCACATTTTTCTATTTTTTTAGGATAATTATTATTTAATTCAATAAAATTAAAATTTATACTTGGTTGTTGATTAAAATAATTATTTATTGAAATAAATATATTTTTAATATAATTATTATTTTTAATAAAAATATCTTCATATAAAATTATTTTCATATATATTTATATATATGAAAATAATTTGTGTTTCCAGTATTCATAAAGAAGGATTAGAAAAATATGGAGATATTTTCATAAAATCATTTGAAGAAAATTTCCCTAATGAATGTGATTTATATATTTATACTGAAAATTGTAAACCAAAATTTAATAGGAAAAATATATTCACTGTTGATATTTTTGAAAAATGTGGATACGATAAAATTAATAATTTCAAAAATTATTTTAATAATAAAGATTATTTAAATCAAAAAAAAAATATATACGATAAAGTTACAAAAAAATATGGTATAAATCATGCAACTGATATTTATGCTTGGAATTGTAAAGTTAGTTCATATTTACACTGTATAAAAAATTATTCAAATGGTTATGATTTTTTGATATGGTTAGATTTTGATTTATATTTCATAAATAAATTATCTTTTACTAAATTATTGAATATTATTAAATATAAAGATAAATATACATATATTAGTTCTCTTCAAAGTTCAAGTAATATATTTAGTTCAGATATAAGATTAGAAACAGGGTTCCTAGTATTTAATCTTAAACATCATATACATACTACATTTATAGAAGATTATGAAAAGAAATGGTATTTACCTACTAAATATTTATTTAAATTAGAAAATCCAACAGATGATTGTTTTTTAAAATATTTTATTGATAATTATTGTAAAGATAAAAATATAAAATTCAATAATTTAGGATGTTTATATACAAGTATAAAAGAATCCGAAAAAATAAAGAATAAACAAATTTTATTAAATGATAATAATTTACTAAATTATTACATTAGGCATTTAACAGGAAATTATAATGATAAAATTAGAAAATATAATAATATTAAAATTTAGAATATGAAATTAAATCATCTATCTTTATTCTTTATATGTAATAAAATAAATTATATTAGCGTTACTCTCTAATGCTTTTAATCAATAATAACTATTTTATTACACACTTTATAGTAAATTTAATATAATTTTATATAAATTATATTAAAGATTATTATATTTATTCTAATTTCTTATACCAATAATTTAATAAATCACTTATAGTATCCTCTATTTTTATAGTTGGTTCCCATCCTAATTCTTCCTTTATAAATGATGCATCACCGTCTTGATACATGATATCAATTGGTCTCCATAATTTTTGATCAATTTCAAGTTCAACATTTTCTAATTTACTCTTCTCTAATAACATTTCAGTATATTTTCTCATTTTTAAGGGTATTCCTCCACATACGTTATAAACTTTACCAATACTTTTTTCACTCATCATGGTTAAATAAAAAGCATTTGCAATATCTCTAACATCTGTAACTGCTCTAACTGTGTCTAAATTCCCAACTCTTAATACTTTTTCTTGTTTCCCTAACATCATTTTTGCTATTTGAACAGCATCTGATGCAATTGAAAAACGTGCACCACGCCGAGGTCCAGTAAAACAAAATGGTCTTATTACTGTAGCATTTAATTGTTTATTTTTCATTCTTTCGCAAACATATAAATCTATTGCACATTTTGAAGCACCATAGGGGTTTGCGGGCCATATAATATTATCTTCTTTAATTTTCCTACCATCAATCCCTTCATTTCCATACACTTCCACTGTTGAACAAAATATAAATCTACATTCAGGCTGATGATCAGTTAAAGCTGTCATCAAATATACAGAACCCATTACATTGGTATTCCATGTACCGATTGGGTCTTTAAAACTAGTTGGTGGATGAGTTTGAGCGGCTAAATGAAATACACCATCAAATTTATTATTTTTAAATACATCATTAATAATACGATATTCAGTTAAATCACCATATAAAAATGTTATTTTAGATAATGTATCTGAATCCATTATATCAAGTAAATCATATTCCGCACCACGCGTTCCTCTAATTAAACCAAAAACTTCATGTCCATTATCAATTAATTTTTGTGCAAGATGTGGTCCCAAGAAACCAGATATTCCAGTAATAAGATATCTCATATAAATATTTAAAATTATATATCTTTAAAATGTTTTATTAAGAAGGTATCTTTTTTTTTAACTTGTTCATAAAAAATATATTCTTTATAAGTAATAAAATAAATTATATTAGTAACATCTTCTAATGCTTTTAATCCACATATACTATTTTCAAATCCGATAATATATTTTTCATTATTGTAATATTTTTTAATAGCTAATTTAAAACATTCGCTTGATGGTTTTGCATCATTATAGTCATTTCTACTAATAAAATTTTGTAATTTATCTATTAATGGTATTTTCTTTTTATAAATATTAATAGTCTCGTTAGAACTGTTTGTTACAATACAATAATTAATTTTATTTTTTAAAATATTATTAATAAAAACATCCGCACCATCTATTAATTTTAATTCATCTATATAATTTAGCATATATTTTTTTTTCATTTCCTTCATTTCATTAAATTTATCTATTGTAAAATTATAATTTTCAATTAAATATTTTTTAATATCACCATTATGACAAATTTTTGTGAAAGTTTCAAAATCATATTCAATATTATAATCTTTTAAAGCATCTCTATATGATTTCCATTGAACTTTTTCACTATCTATAATTGTTCCATCAAGATCTATTAATAAAAACAAGTCATTAGTATAATCATTATTTATATTTAAATTTGGATGTTTAAATTTATTTAATAAAGTATTTAATCCATCATTTAGTAGTGTTGTATTATTATTCATTAAATATTTTTCTATTTCTTCATCATATAATTGTGTATCTCTTGGTCTCAAAGCTGTTTGATATAAACAATTATCCGATGGAATTATATGAGATGTATCTTTATCTAAAATTTCTCCAGCTAATTGTGCAATTTTAAATTTAGTATAAATATCATATTTATTATAAAAACAATGAATTCCTGTATAAGTTTTATTTTTTAAAGTAAATAATAAAAAATTTGCTATATCTTCTATATATACTGGTCTTCTAATAGAATAATTATCTTCTTTAAAACATTCAATTTTATTCATCACTTTTTTTACTATTAATGATACGGCACTTTCTTCTAAATTTATCATATTATCTGAATATAATACAGGTACTCTCAAAATTAAATACTTTGTTTTATCATTGAAATTTGATATAATCCTTTTTTCTGCAATTAATTTTGATATTCCATAATTTTGTAAAGGATTTGGATTTGAATTTGGTGTAAATGGAGGTATAATTCCATCATATACATAATCTGTTGATATATGAATCATAAATATATTATGTTTTTTACAAATTAATGATATATTATATGGTATATCAATATTTATTTGTTTAATTTTATTCCAATTATTTTCACAAATTTCATTTTGTCTTTCAGCAATATTTGAAATAATTATATCTGGTTTAATATTGGTAATAGAATTTTCTAATTCTTCAATATTTAAAAAATCTAACTTTATCATATTATCATAATATTTTGAATTAAAAGTTCCAATTATATCAATATCATTACTTTTAAATATTTTAAAGATAGTTCTTCCGACTAATCCTGAACCACCGCATAATAATACTTTCATTATATAAGTATAATTTATAATATTATTAATTAAACTAATAATATTAAAAATTAAACTTTTAATATTATAATTATATAATGAATACAGGATATGGTGCTCTATTAACTAGTGTAACATTACTAGAAAATAATATTATAAATAAAAAATCTGTTTCGCAATATGGTAATAAAAGGATAATAAATGAAATTAATTTTTATATTGAAATAAATAAAAAAAATATAGATTTTCCTATACCACAAATTTATAAAATAGATAAAAGTAATTATTTTTTCCAAATGGAATATTTAAAAAATTTTAAAACATATTACGAATTTTTAAAAAATAAAGAAAATAATAATATTAATAATATTAAAAAAAATATATTAAATGACATGAATACATTACATTTAAATAAAATAACTATTAATAAAGATTTATTTGATAACAATTTGATTTTAGAAACGTATGGGAAAATAATTCAAAGATATGATGAAATAAAAGATATTATTAAAAAATATGACTATATTAAGAGTGTTAATAATTTAAAAATATATAATTTGGATTATATTATTGATTTTATAAAAAATTATATTGATAAATACATATCAAATAATAAATTATTTGAATATAGTATTATTCACGGGGATCTGCATTTAAATAATATAATGGTAAATGAAGAAAATAATATTAGATATATTGATCCAAAAGGTTCATTTGGAAATTCTGAATTATATGGAATGAAAGAATATGATTATGCTAAATTTTACTTTGGATTAGGTGGGTATAGTCATTTTGACAATAAGATAATTAATAATTTAGATATAAATAATAATAATATTAATATAAATATAAATATTATAAATGAATATAAATATAATAAATTAGATTTAGTTAATATATTTATTATGTGTATTTGGTTAGGAAATGCTCATTGTTTTAAAAATAATGAGTATAAAGTGGTCGAAAGTTTTTTTTATGCACTATATGTATCTACTAAATTTATTATAAATAATTAAACTAATATAAAATAAATTAAAAAAATTATTTTCTTATTTTATTTTATATGATTGTAAAAAATTTTAATTTAACTAATACTGATATTAGACTAACTAATAACCATGAAATTATTAATGGTGATAATGTTGATTATAAAAATAAAGTATGTATAAAACCATGGGGATATGAATTTCTTTCATATCAAAGTAATAAAATAGGTATTTGGATTTTAAGTATAAATAAAAATACGGGAACATCTATTCATACTCATTTTAATAAAGACACAATATTATTAGTATTAAATGGTAAAATTAAATTAGAAACAGCTGATTCATATGATTTTATTAATCCAAATGAGTATTGTTTTATACCAAAAAAAAAATTTCATGGTATATTTGCTGTATCGGAAAATGCATTAATCATGGAAATAGAAATTTATAACAATAATGTAACTTTTTCAGATAAAAATGATTTATTAAGATTAATTGATAAATATAAACGTTCTAAAATAGGATACGAATCTTCCGTTAAAGTTATTACTGAAAATTTAGAAGATTATGATTATTTTTATATTGATAGCAAATTTAAAAAAAATATTTTTAATACTAGCATAGTTTCAAATAATTATAATAAATTAAATAAAAATGACAATTATATAATATTATTAGATGGGGAAATTGTTTTAAATAATTATATTTTGAAAGAAGGTAGTATTATAAAATGCTCTGATTTAAATTCATGTGATTTAACTAATCAAACATTTTTACAAATAAATACAGATAGTGATTATCAAAATAAAATAATTTCAAATGAGGAAGAATTAGAGTTAATAGTAAATACTTTAAAAGATAAAAATAATAAGATTGTATTAACTTGTGGTTGTTTTGATATATTGCATACTGGGCATTTACATATATTAAAAGAATCGAAAAAATTTGGTGATAAATTAATAGTTTGTTTAAGTTCAGATGAACAAATCAAACTATTAAAAGGAGAAAATAGACCAATAAATCATTTAGACGATCGATTAAAATTATTTTCAGTTATACCATATGTTGATTATGTATATGTATATAATGAGAATTTAGATAATGACAATGAAGAAGAATTGGACAAAATTATGAATTTAATTATACCGAACATTTGGACAAAAGGATGCGATTATACAGTTGATGGTATTTTAAAAAAACATCCTTCTTTGAATAAAATTGAAATAATAAAACGAATTGAAGGAAAAAGTACAACTAATATTATAAAAAAAATCTCAATTTAATTAAATTAAATTAAATGGGTTTAGGTGATTATATACATTATACTGCTATAATTAGAGATTTATATAATTTTATAAATGAACCAAAAAATATAGATGAAAAAATAAAAAATATAAATAAAATAAGAAAAAGTACATCACTTAATACAATTGGAATTATAAAATATATGCATAAAAATAATAATATGATTCCATTTAAATTTTATATAAAATGTTCAAAAAAATATAAAATGGAAGATATGTTTTATAAAAATCACAAACAATGTAAAAGGATTTTTTCAAATAATCCATATATAACAAAAAATATAAAATATCAAAATATTATATATATTAGAATTATATCAAATTATTATTGGTCAAAAAAGAAGGAAAATGCAAATATTTTTAATGTTATTGATGATACTCATATAGTTGATTTATATGCAAAAACATTAAATTTAAAAAATTATAGTAAATATGGGGAATTATATCCATCTAAAATAGAAATAGAAAATGTTAAGAAATTTTTACCTTCAAAAAAATTTATATTTATCTCATTTGAAGGTAAAATTAAATCCAGATGTTTTTCTTTAAAAAAAACAAATAAATTAGTTATTAAACTAAAAGAATTATATCCAGATTTTGATATAGTTCAAATTATACCTACACATTTTCAAAAATTAGATAATGTAATAACTTATGATAATTTTACATTCAATGAAACTATATTTTTTGCTAAACATGCTGAATTTTGTATTGTTCCTCATGGTGGACTATCAATTGGATTGTCTTGTTTTAAAGTACCAACTATATGTTTATATTCTGGATTATTTAATCCTAAAATGACAACATATGATTCAGAAATACCGTTAATATTTGTTGATAAAAATCATCTATTTTGTTATAATTTAAATTGTAATAAATGTATTACTGATAGTGAATCATACAAGCTTGAACATATTATAGAAAAAATAGAATATTTACAAAAAAATAAAATTAAATATACAAAATAATATAAATTTAATTAGAATATTTATTAACAAGATAATTATAATCTTCAATTGT
>CEUZ01278874.1_pt1 | contig 23262 bp, 19 predicted proteins | sample 361511 | NCBI WGS metagenome assembly CEUZ01 (sample SAMEA2622822, study PRJEB7988) | marine metagenome | biome: marine biome (ENVO:00000447); feature: surface water layer (ENVO:00002042); material: "saline water (ENVO:00002010), including plankton (ENVO:xxxxxxxx)" | depth 5 m | reverse complement strand
GATAGTATGCCTTGGAAAACAGGCCTTTCTTTATTGTCAAAAATAGTTGAAAGTTCTTTACCGGCCGAGTCCATAAGAGAGAACCCTGTTAGGTTGATAATAGATTTAGGCGAGTATTTCTTGAATAAGTATCTAGCTAGATTAGAATTTGTTTTATCCTTGAAGCTCTTAGAATAAATAGGCAAACAATTATAATTTTTATTATTTAGTTCTTTTATTAATTCATCAATTATCCCGGTCTGGCCACTTTGTAGCAGTGCACTGTAAAAAGTAATACCTATAATCTCTCTATTTTTTTGAGCCCAGCAACGCTCAATCTCTATCGCGTTTAGATCATAATTATTTGGCCAATAGATACCTAACGAATTTAGCTTATTTGCAATATCTGGTTTGGGCGAATTGAATTTAATGTATTTAATATACTCAAGGGCATTTCTTGCATTAATCGGGCCTCCCTCAATAAAATATGCCCATAGTTCCCTGTACCTTTTCCCTTTTATTGTAGATAAAGCGTATAATTGCTCATCGAATTTATCATCTCCTGGAAAAAAAATTATATCATTTCCTTTTTTATAATGACTTTCAACTATCTTATCAATGCCATATGACCAATAGTTTTTTCCACCGAGAATTCTTGCTATAATTATTTTTGTATCTTTTAAAGTTTTCGATATATATTCATCAATCAACTCTTTATCCTCAAGTTTGAGAATATTTGTAAGCCTAAGACTAGGATATACATCAAAATAACCTAGAGCTTTTGATAGAAGGGATATTTCACTGTCCGCCGAAGATAGGAAACATATTTCAGCAGTATCTTGGTGATGATAATCCAGATGTATTTCGTTATGTGAAATATCATGAGTGTTAGAACTTACAATATGCATTTTATTTTAAACTCAATTATTTTATTTGCGTGTGTAAACCTGCGGTTATTTTGTAAACATTATCAGAAATTTTTGCAATCTTCTGATTTGTTATGCCATTTAACTGCTGGAACTCTCTTCCAATTTTTTTTTCAGGTATGATACATTCTCCAAGTTCATTTGAAACAAGTATATAATGGTTATGATCGAGTTTCAGAAGTGTTTTAATAAGACATTCAATTTCATTATCAAGATGATTTTTATGATATAGGATATTTGAAAGCCATGTTGTAATACACTCAATTAGGATTACATTATTTTTTTTTGTTATCTCTCTAATCCTATCATAGATTTTAACTTCTTCTTCTATTGTAATCCATGACTTAATTCTTTTTTCTTGATGTTTTTTTATTTTAGCAATCATTTCTTTATCAGTTTTTGGAGCGGTTGCTATATAAAATAAATTTGAATCTTTTATAGTGCTATGCATATTAATAGCTAATTGCTCAGCAAAATGTGATTTACCGGAGCTAATGCCTCCAATAACCATGTAAATTGGCATAAATAACCCTAACTAAATTCTAGATAAATTACTTTTTATTTTATTTATTAAGTGTATATTTTATTTATTATTCAATAAACAAAAAATTTTGCATTTATAATGAAAGATATTGATAAATTATTAAGTAAGGTTGACGAGGAATCGGATGATAGTATAAACATTTTATTTGATCTTCTAAAAATAAAATCAATATCTACACAGACAGATTTTAGAGACGAGTGCAAAAAAGCCGCAGAATGGCTTAGAGATTATTTAATTCAAATTGGTCTTCATACAATTCTATACGAGACAGAAGGCCACCCCGTAGTTTACGGGGAATATAAATCTTCTAAAAAAGATACAAAAACTATATTATTTTATGGACATTATGATGTGCAGCCTGTTGATCCTATTGATTTATGGGACTCGGAGCCTTTTGTTCCATCTATTGGAATGATAGAAGGAAAAAAATGCATATTTGCCAGAGGAGCAAGTGATGATAAGGGGCAACTTCTTACTTTTTTGCAAGCAATAAAATATTTTAAATCTGCATACAATGAGTTGCCCTTTAATTTGAAGATTATATTAGAGGGAGAGGAAGAATGCGGTTCAATATCACTTCCTAAGTTTATAGCTGAATATAAAGAAGATCTTAATTCTGACATAGCTTATGTTTGTGATACAAGTATGTGGAATGCAAATACACCTGCAATCACAAGAAGTTTGAGAGGTTTGTTATCAGAAGAATTTGAGATAATAGGACCAAATAGAGATCTGCATTCTGGCGAGTTTGGAGGGGTTGCATGGAATCCAATACATATAATTAGTAATATAATATCTGATATTTTTGCTGACGATGGCTCTATTAGAATTCCAAAATTTTACGATGGGGTGAGGGATGTTCCCCCTGAGATATTAAAGGATTGGTCAAATTTAGACTTTGATAATCAGAGTTATCTATCAAAAATTGGACAAAAATCATCATCTGGCGAAGATAATCGGTCTATATTCGAAAAGACCTGGACTCGTCCAACTTTTGAGATTAATGGTATTCATGGCGGCTACACTGATGAAGGCACAAAGACTGTGATTCCATCTAAGGCATCAGCTAAAATTACATGCAGATTAGTTGGCACTCAAGACCCAGAAGAAATAATTAAGAATATACATAATTATATAATTAATAAGTTACCGGAGGGGGTCAGCGTGAATTTTAAAGGATCAGATTATTGCAGGGCAATTGAGTTTAATACAGAGAGTATATATTTCAAATCGGCTTCAGATGCAATTAAGAATGAGTGGGGCAAGCCCCCCGTATTCACAGGAGGAGGGGGCTCTATTCCAATTGTAGAAGTTTTTAAGAGTGAGCTAAATATTGATACTGTTCTAATAGGATTTGCACTTGATAATGATAGAATACACAGTCCAAATGAGAAATATAATGTTGACTCTTACATAAAGGGCATCAGGACATGGTTGAGATTAATTAATAACTATAATTAATTTAAATTAAATAATTCTTGAATTATTTTCTTAATGTCACTGTAATTAGATGCAATATGGTTATATTTAAGATCAGTAATATTTACATCTAAGTAACCAAAATCAACAAGTATTGATATAATTCCAGCATTTTTTGCGGCATTTAAGTCAGTCGATGTATCACCTATCATTATTGTGTTATGAGGTTTGATATTACTATCACTCATCAATTTAAGTAATGGAAGTGGGTTTGGCTTACATTGCGCCATTGTATCTCCCCCAATTATATTTGTAAAATATTGGGATAAATTAAAATTATTGAGAATTAATCTAGCTAATTTTTCTGGTTTATTAGTGCATATATTCATAATTATATTTTGATCTCTTAGCTCATTTAGCATTTCAACAGCTCCATCGTAGGGCTTGCTTTTGACAGAAATATTTTTTTCATAAATACTTAGAAATTTCTTTATTAATAGATTGACCTCACTCTGAGGAAGTTTGATTTTATTATATGATAGATGCTCTTTTATAAAAAATTTACCACCTTTTCCAATAAATTTTTTTGAGATATTATAATCAATTTTTTTTACTATAATATCCTTCATGACCTTATGAGCTGAATCTATTAAGTCTGGTGCGGTATCGATTAATGTTCCATCCAAATCAAATATGATCATCTTTTGACGAATACGCTTCATTATTTTAGTTATTTTTTTTCAAAATTTATGTTAGAAATACTTATATATAACATTATTTCATAGTTCCAATATATTTCTAATGACTGCACAACAAAAAAAAATAAATTCTGCGATCTTGGCAATAGAAAAAATTAAACCAGGCATGAAAATAGGCCTTGGCACCGGATCGACAGCTAATGAATTTATAAATATTCTTGGATCAAAGCCAGAATTATGCAAAACAATTAAATGTGCTAGCACTTCCCAACAGACAGAATTATTAGCCAAGAAGAATAACATTCAATGCTATAGTCTGAGTAGTTTTGATAGTCTTGATATAACAATTGATGGGGCAGATGAGATCGATAGATATGGGAATATGATTAAGGGCGGCGGCGGCGCTCTCCTCCGAGAGAAGATTCTGGCTTCTATGTCTAAGAGCTATCTTATTATTGTTGATGAGGCAAAAATCGTAGATCAATTAGGATCTTTTCCATTGCCCATAGAAATAATTGCTTTTTCTCCAGAAAAAGCAATAAATATGATAAATGATGTTTTTAAAAAATTTAAAATGTTTCCAAATGTAGAAATTAGAAAGAATGATAAAGGCGATAACTTTATCACTGATGGAAGTAATTTAATTGTTGATTGCTATTGTAATAATATAGAATCTCCAGAAACTATTAATCAGTCTCTTGAAAAAATACCGAATGTAATTACAACTGGGCTTTTCATTAATATGGCAAATTCTTATATAGTTGGATATGAAGATCGAGCTGAAGAAGTGCATATTAATCAAAATAATATGTCATGATGAGTGATTTATGGGAATGATGGTTAAATTAAATAAAAGCTTCATTTTTTCTATATTTTTATTATTAATATTTTTTTCGAAAAATGTTATTTCTATGGAGCTTGAAGATAAAGTAAGAAAGCATATAGATGATTATTATATGGAGGATATATTCGCAGATATTAAATCACAAATAGCCTCAAAAATTATTATAGATATGGAATCAGCTAATGTTGATATTGATTCTTCTGATATGGAAATAATAGCGATAAATATAGCTGAGATTACAAGTCAGGCAATCCATGAACAAATTCCCGATCTTATGGTAAAGCTAATGATAAAATATTATTCAACGCAAGAAATTGATATGCTTAACAATTTATATTCTTCCAATACTAATGATGGCCAAAGTTTTGCCAAAAAAAATTATTATTTTAATCGTGAATTAAATGCGGCTATTGCTTATTATTTATATAATAATCTTGATTTAATTATAGAAGAAGAATTGACTAAGGTTTTAAAGGACTAAGATAATGAAGTCAAAAAAATACGATTGTGATTTATTTGTAATTGGAGCTGGCTCTGGAGGTGTTAGGGCAGCTAGATTGGCATCACAATCAGGTGCAGAAGTTATAATCGCTGAACAATCTAGGATTGGTGGTACATGTGTAATCAGAGGTTGTATTCCTAAAAAATTATTGAGTTATAGTAGCAAATTCTCAAAAATTAATAAAATATCCAACGGATATGGTTGGAATTATAGTAATTTAGATTTCTCTTGGAGTGATCTGATAACAAATAAGAATAAAGAAATAGAGAGGCTAAGCCAGATCTACAGAAATAACCTACAGAAATCTGGCGTAAATATAATTGAAGAGTCAGCTAAGATAATAGATAAAGAGACTGTAGCCGTTGGAAATAATAGGAAAATTAAAACAAAAAACATATTAATTGCTAGCGGAGCGAGCCCATTTGTGCCTAATATTCAGGGTGCAGAACATGCAATTACATCCAATGATTTTTTTGAATTAGATCATTTGCCAAAAAAAATAATTATAGTTGGTGGTGGTTATATAGCCCTAGAATTAGCTTCCATGGTAAGAGGATTTGGTGCAGATTGTTCTATTGTGTATAGAGGCAGTAGACTTTTACGTGGTTTTGATAATGATGTAGGAAAAGCCATTGAGCAAGAATTTCATAATCAGGGTATAGATGTTGGATTAAATAAGCGGATTAATAAAATAACTAAAAATAAATCATTTCTCCAAGTTCATTTCGATGATGGGGCAAAGGAAAATACTAATTTAGTTTTATTCGCAACTGGAAGAATGCCAAATATTAATTGTTTGGCTAATAATATCATCAAAACAGACTCAAATATGAAAATAAAGGTGAATAGGAACTTCCAAACTTCAGTCTCAAATATTTATGCAATTGGTGATGTTTCTAATAGTTATCATTTAACTCCGGTAGCGATAAGGGAAGCAATGATTTTTGTTCGTAATAAATACCAAGAGAATAATATTAATTATAAGATAACAAATGTCCCGACAGCGATATTTACAAATCCTGAAATTGCTACCGTCGGTCTTTCAGAGATTGATGCATTACAAAAGTATAAAAAAATTGATATATATCATTCAGTATTCAGGTCATTATATTATTCATTATCAGACTATAATCAAAAAACTATGATAAAGATTATTGTCGACAGTAAATCTGATAGAGTTGTTGGCTTTCATATGATTGGTGATGATTCAGCTGAGATTGTGCAAATGATGTCAACGCTGATGAATAAAAAAGTAACAAAGACGGAACTAGATATTACGATCCCATTGCACCCAACAGTTGCAGAAGAAATTATGACATTAAAACAAAAAATAATAAAAGAAATCTAGTTCCTTAAATTTATTTTTTTATATTAATTTCTTGTTATAATTGAAAGGCTTATGTATAAGTAGAACCTAAATTAATTATTAGAGTAAAATAATGCAGAATTGGTCTCCATCAAGTTGGCGTAAAAAAGAATTTCATCACATTCCAGAATATGAGGATGTTGACGAGCTTAAAAGGGTTGAAGAAACTATAGGTACTTATCCCCCTTTAGTTTTTGCAGGCGAAGCAAGAGATTTAAAAGAAAAACTAGCTTTGGCAAGTGATGGTAAGGCATTCCTTTTACAAGGCGGTGACTGCGCGGAATCTTTCCTTGAGCATAACCCTGATAATATTAGAGATATTTTCAGGTTATTCTTGCAGATGTCAGTTGTATTAATCTTTGCTACATCACTCCCGGTGATAAAAGTTGGAAGAATTGCTGGCCAGTTTGCTAAGCCTCGTTCCTCTGGAACTGAGAGGGTTAATAACGAAGAATTACTTAGTTACCGAGGAGATATAATCAATGGTATAGAATTCAACGCAAACTCTAGAAGACCTGACCCGCAGAGACTATTAAAATCATATAGACAATCTGCGGCTACGGTTAATCTATTGCGAGCTTTTTCGCAAGGTGGCTACGCAGATTTGGATCGAGTTCATAGCTGGACACTTGATTTTCTTGAAAATTCTCCAATTGGAGAGAAATATGCAGATCTTGCAAGTCAAATATCGAGATCACTTGCTTTCATGAAAGCATGTGGTGTTACATCTGACGTGGTCCCTCAGTTAAAGACAACGGATTTATATACTAGCCATGAGGCGTTACTTTTGGGCTATGAGCAGGCCATGGTAAGAATAGATTCAATAACTGATGATTGGTACGCGACTTCTGGTCACATGCTTTGGATCGGTGATAGGACAAGAAATCCAAATGAAGCCCATACAGAGTTTTGCAGAGGTGTTATGAATCCAATTGGAATTAAGTGTGGTCCATCTCTTAGCTCAGAAGATTTAATAAAGTTACTTGATAAACTTAACCCATCAAATGAAAAAGGAAGAATCACTTTAATAGCAAGATTTGGCCATGAGAATGTTGAGAAATTTTTACCAGGCTTAATTAAAGTTGTAAGAAAAGAGTCAAGAAATGTATTATGGTCTTGTGATCCCATGCATGGTAACACTATAAAATCAAATTCAGGTTATAAAACACGTCCATTCGAGTATATTATGAGTGAAGTTCGAAATTATATGAAAGTTCATAGAGATCAGGGCTCTTATCCTGGTGGAATGCATATTGAAATGACTGGTAAAAATGTGACGGAGTGTGTTGGTGGCGCAGTTTCTATTAAAGATGAGGATTTATCAAGCAGATATCATACTCACTGTGATCCACGATTGAATGCTGACCAAGCCTTAGAATTGGCCTTCTTAGTTGCAGATGAAATAAGATCAAATAATCTAATTAATAATCAATAATGAAAACTAACGAAAATAACATAACGCTGCGCATAGCTATTGCCCAGCAAAATCCAATTGTTGGAAATATTGCAGGTAATCTTGATTTAGTATTGCAGGCAAGAGACTTAGCAAAAAAAAATAATGCTGACTTGATTATTTTTTCAGAACTTTTCTTATCAGGTTATCCACCAGAAGATCTTGTTTTGAGGCCAGCGTTTATACAAGAAATAAATGAAGCTTTAGAAAGTTTGAAGTTAACCACAGCTGACGGTGGCCCGGGTATATTAATTGGACTTCCAACTATTAGTAATGGAAATATTTATAATTCAGCTGCCTTGATTGATAACAATGAAATCGTTGCCATTCAGAATAAGGTCCATCTGCCAAATTATGATGTTTTTGATGAAGCAAGAGTGTTCTCTCCAGGAGAAATGCCAGGCCCAATCAATTTTAGGGGGCAAAAGATTGGTGTCGCTATTTGTGAGGATATCTGGTTTGAAGATGTTGTAGAGTGCTTAACAGAGACTGGCGCAGAAATGTTAATTGTACTAAATGGATCTCCGTATTCAAGGCATAAACATGATATTAGGCAAAATGTTGCAATGAAAAGAGTCGTTGAAAGCAAGCTACCGTTAATATATGTAAATCAGATTGGCGGACAGGATGAACTAGTATTTGAAGGCGGTTCTTTTATTATTAATTCAAATTATTCTGTTCCTATCAAATTACCTAATTTTATCCCGTCAATTAAAATTACTAATTGGTCTAAAAAAACAAAAAAATGGGTGTGTTTGACCTCTGAAGAGAATGCAGAAGGGGAAGAACTAGAGAATATTTATAGCGCCTGTGTTTTGGGATTGAAGGATTATGTATTAAAAAATAATTTTAGCCAAGTAATAATTGGTCTATCTGGTGGAATAGACTCAGCGTTAGTAGCATGTATAGCAGCAGATGCCCTTGGCCCAAGCAATGTACATTGTATTATGTTGCCATCTATTTATACTAGTGATCAGAGCATAATAGATGCAGAATTATGTGCCAAGAACCTTAATATAAAAGTTGACAGTATTTCAATTACAGAAATTGTAGATGTAATGGAGAGGCAATTAAATCCTTTCTTTTCAAATTTACCAAAAGATCTCACAGAGGAGAATATACAATCAAGGACTAGAGGATTACTGCTAATGGCCCTATCGAATAAGTATAACAAACTGCTTCTGACAACTGGTAATAAATCCGAAATGGCAGTCGGATATGCAACGCTCTATGGAGATATGTCAGGTGCATTTAACCCAATAAAAGATATATATAAGACAGAAGTTTTTGAACTCGCAAAAACAAGAAATGCCTCAAAACCAGTATTTGCCCTTGGCCCGAGCGGAATTGTTATACCTGAAAATATTATCACAAAAGCACCCTCAGCAGAGCTAAGAGAAAATCAAACAGATCAAGATAGTTTACCTGACTACAAAATATTAGATGATATATTATATAAGTTAATTGAGGAGGAGTTATCGGTAAAAGATATTATAGGTTCAGGCTATGACCCAAAGTTGGTCTCAAGAATACAAAACTTATTATATATCTCAGAGTACAAGAGAAGACAGGCACCCCCTGGAGTAAAAATTTCATATAAAAATTTTGGCAAAGATAGGCGTTATCCTATTACAAATAATTATCGTGATAGATCAGTAAAGTAATAAAATGAACAAAATAAAATTAAGATTTGCACCTAGCCCAACTGGGAATCTCCATATTGGAAATGCCAGAACTTTAATACTTAATTATATCTATAGCAGATCGAGGTCAGGCGAGATGTTGTTAAGAATAGATGATACAGATAGTCAAAGATCAGATGAAAAATATACAAAATCAATAATTCAAGATATTGAATGGTTAGATATTAATTGTGCGGAGACCCATAGACAGTCTACTAAGATAGAAAGATACAAGGAAATATCAGAGCATCTGATTAGTAAAGGCCGACTCTATCCATGCTATGAAAGTGATGAAGAATTAAATAGAATTAGGAAACTAAATTTATCAAGGGGCAAGCCACCAATTTATGACAGAGCAGCCTTACAGCTGTCTAAGGCACAAATTGATAATTATAAATCAGATGGAAGAAAGCCTTATTGGCGATTTTTGCTTGATCACCATGATATTTTTTGGTCAGACCTCATTAGGGGGCATCAAAAAATAGATTGCTCTTCATTTTCTGACCCTGTTCTCATTAGAGCTGATGGATCCTATCTATATTCATTACCAAGTGTTACTGATGATATAGATATGGGTATTACAGATGTTTTAAGAGGTGAAGATCATGTATCAAATACAGCAACTCAAATACAAATTTTTCAAGCGCTAGGCGAAAAAGTACCTAATTTTGGTCATCATAGTTTGATGGTTCTAAAAGATGGTTCAAGAATGTCAAAACGTGATGGCGCAATGTCCTTAAGTGACATACGTTCATCAGGTATCGAGCCAATGACACTGATGAACTATTGTGCAAGAATCGGAACATCAGATAGCATAGAGCCATATCAAAAAATTGATGAACTCGCCTCAACGTATGATCTATCTAAATTATCAAGGGCCCCTGCAAGATTTGGATTTGATGAGTTAGAAGCTTTAAATAAAAAATTATTGCAAAATAAGTCATTTGAAAGTGTAAAAGATAGATTATCAGAGATTGGAATTAGCGATGATAATGCTAAAAATTTCTGGAATACCATAAGAACAAATATTAATACAATTGATGAAATAAGGTCTTGGAAAGACATAATAGAAAATGATTTTGAAATAGATTCAATTGATAAAAAACTAATACAAGATGCGCATGATTTGTTACCAAATGAGCCATGGGATAAAAACACATGGAAATCATGGACAGACTTACTATCTCAAAAGACTGGTCTCACAGGAAAAAATTTATTTCTTCCATTAAGGATTGCCCTTACAGGGAGAGAATCAGGGCCAGAACTTGCTTTGTTCATATTAATTCTTGGTAGAGAAAAACTATTGAATAGACTGAAACTTCATTTAGGTCAGGTTAAGTAATTATAGCTTGATTTTTTATAATGCTATAATATAATCGAACGAACGTTCAGGTTTAGGTATATGGCAAAGAATATTTCATACAAAGATTTAGTTGAAAGGCTCATAGATATATTTTGTGAATATGGATATGATGGTGCAAGTTTAACAATATTGTCAAAAAATACAGGCCTCGGAAGGGCTAGTCTTTACTATCATTTTCCAGGTGGAAAAGAAGAAATGGCAACCGCTGTTTACGAAAAAATTAGCAGAGATTTTACTAAATTAGTACTATCGCCTCTTGCAAATGATCTAAATGTAAATACTAAGTTTAAAAATATGCTGGATGGTATTAGTCAATTCTATAAAGATGGTCGAAGAGCCTGCTTATTAGATGTATTTGCAATAGGGAGCACAAGAAATATTTTCAGTGCACAGATAAAAAATGCTGCAATTTACTGGAAGGAGTCTTTGGTAAAAATAATAGAAGATGAGAACGTTGAGTCTGTAAAAGCTCAAAAAATAGCTGAAGATATAATAATATCAATCGAGGGAGCATTAATATATACCCGTGCCACAGGAGACTATGCGTCTTTTGAAAGAACTTTATCTAAGTTATCAGATACAATATCTAAAGAATTAATTGGCAAGAGATAAGAATGAATTTTTCTTTGTATAATACAATCACTAAAGCAAAGGAAAGATTTGTTCCTTTAAATAGGGATAATATTAGAATGTACGTATGTGGTCCAACCGTTTATGATGAACCACATATAGGCAACGCAAGGCCTGCAATAGTTTTTGATCTTTTATATAGGCTTTTACGCAATATTTATGGCAAAAGTAATGTGACATATGTAAGAAATATTACTGATCTAGATGATAAAATAAATAATGCAGCGCTTTCTACCTATCCAGATGTAGATATAAATAAAGCTATTCATAGAGTTACGAGTAAAGTGGAAAAAGTTTTCAAAGATAATATGAGAGAGCTAAATTGTTTAGAGCCAAATGAAGAGCCAAAGGCAACAGATCATATTCAAGATATGATAAAAATCATCGATAAATTAATCAAGTCTGGGAATGCTTATGTAAGTGAGGGGCATGTTATTTTTAATATTCATTCTTTTGAGCCATATGGTCAATTATCAAATAAGAGCAAGAATGATTTAATTGCTGGCGCACGAGTGGATGTTGCAAAATATAAAAAGGACCCACTAGATTTTGTTCTATGGAAACCAAGTTTATCAAATGAACCAGGTTGGGAAAGTCCTTGGGGAAATGGAAGGCCTGGTTGGCATATAGAATGTTCAGCGATGTCAAGTAAGTATTTAGGGGAAGTATTTGATATCCATGGTGGAGGTATTGATCTAGTATTTCCTCACCATGAAAATGAGATAGCGCAATCTTGTTCCTATCATTCAAATAGTAAAATGGCAAATTTTTTTATGCACAATGGCTCATTAAATATTGAAGGTAAGAAAATGTCAAAATCTTTGGGTAATATTGTAAAAATCAATGATTTACTAAATAAATGGTCAGGTAATACAATTAGGCTATCAATGTTAAAAACCAACTATAGGCAGCCAATTGATTGGACTAATAAAAATTTGAGTGAGTCTGAATCTATAATTAACAAATGGATGGATAAGGTAATTAAAATTTCTTCAGAGGAAATAATCGAGTCCAACGAAGTTGTTGATGCATTATTAGATGATCTAAACACACCTATGGCAATTACTATAATGCATGGTTATTATAATAATCAGGAATTCGGAAAATTATATAATGCAATGGATATGATAGGCCTCAAAATAGAACAACAAAAAACTTCTTTTGATAAGAAGAATAAAAAGGTTGATAAAGTTTTAGTTGATAAATTAATTCAACAAAGAAATGAGGCTAGAAAAAATAAAGACTATTTAAAATCTGATGATATACGAAATAAACTTGAAAAGATGGGAATAAAATTACAAGATAAGAATAATGAAACAACTTGGGAATATTTAGAATGACTAAAGAGAGAGTGTATATATTTGACACAACTCTAAGAGATGGGAATCAAACCCCTGGGATTGATTTTAATCTTGATGATAAATATAGAATTGCTGAAATACTTGACGAATTGGGGGTAGATTATATCGAGGGTGGCTATCCAGGTGCAAATCCAACAGATACATCATTATTTCAAAAACCACCCAAGCTCAATCAGGCAACTTTTGTATCATTTGGTATGACAAAAAGACCCGGTAGGTCAGTTTCTAATGATTCCGGATTTAGGGATTTAATATCTACAAATGCAAATACCATCTGTTTTGTAGCAAAATCATGGGATTTTCATGTTGAAAAGGCCCTCGGGTGTACATTGGAAGAGAATCTTAAATCTATTAAAGAGTCAATTGAGAATGCTAAAGGATCACACAAAGAGGTAATGTTAGATTGTGAGCACTTTTTTGATGGCTATAAGAATAATAAAAATTATGCAATAGAAGTTGCAAAGACAGCATATAAAGCCGGCGCCCGTTGGGTAGTTTTATGTGATACAAATGGAGGTACACTGCCCCATGAGATTAAGGACATTGTTGAGGATTTATGTATATCAGTTCCGGGTGACTGCCTAGGTATTCATGCTCACAATGATACAGGGAATGCAATTGCTAATAGTTTTGCGGCTGTCATTGCTGGAGTGAGGCAGATTCAGGGTACAATGAATGGCATTGGGGAGAGATGTGGCAATGCAGATCTCATCTCTATCATTCCAACATTAATGTTGAAAAAAAGTTTTAAATCAAAATATAATATTTCTATAAATGAAGAGGCGTTAAAAAATATTAGGAAAACTAGTTTGATAATTGACGATATCATTAATCGGGCACCAAATAAGCAGGCTCCTTATGTTGGAGATAGTGCGTTTTCTACAAAAGCAGGTATTCATGCCTCAGCTATTATTAAAGATCCAAAAACTTACGAACATATCGACCCCACTTCAGTTGGCAATGCAAGAAAGTTATTAATTTCTGATCAAGGTGGAAGATCTAATATAATTGCAACATTAGCAGATATAGGTATAAAAAATAAAAAAGATGATCATAGAATCATAGAATTACTTGACATTGTTAAGAAAAGGGAGGCAATGGGCTATACTTATGATAGTGCACAGGCCTCATTTGAACTCCTGGCTAGAGATATATTTGGAAAAAACAAGCAATTCTTTACTGTAGAGAGTTTTAGAACAATGGTAGAAAGAAGAAATAATGCGGTTGGTGAATTGATTACTGTTTCTGAGGCAACTGTAAAGCTGGAAGTTGATGGCGCTAGATTTATTTCATCTGGTGAGGGTAACGGTCCTATTAATGCTCTTGATAATGCCCTCAGGAAAGATCTAGGAAAATATAATAAGTACCTAGATAAAATGCAATTGGTAGACTATAAAGTGAGAGTTTTATCTGGTGGCACAAGTGCTATTACTAGGGTTTTACTTGAGTCATCAGATACTGGAACTGGGCAAAGATGGCTAACTATTGGAGTGTCACCAAATATTGTGGATGCATCATTCCAAGCTTTATATGACTCAATTAATTACAGGCTAATACATTCCGAAGCAATCAATGAATAATTTCCTAGAGGAGTAAGTCAATTATTTCTTTTGAATTATTGGCTATATGATAATTCACAACACTCATATCCTTCAAATATTTAAATGTATGCAGGTGCTCAAGGAGTCTTAGATATGGCAACCAATAATTTTCAAAATTTGCTATTATTGTTCTTTTATTATGTAATCCAAGTTGTGACCATGTAAGAGCTTCGGTCATTTCATCAACTGTACCAATTCCGCCTGGGAGCACAATAAAAGCGTCTGAAAGATTATACATTTTCATTTTTCTTTCATGCATATTTTTACATATTATAGTTTCCGAAAGATCATTTAGTGGTTGAATTTTTTCATATAAGAATTCTGGTATTACTCCAGTTACATTACCGCCATTTTTTATTATTCCAGTTGCTAATTGGCCCATAATACCAGTATTGCCACCGCCATAGATTACACGTATATTATTTTCACAAAGCAATTCTACAAGTTGATTAACATGATCTATAAAAAGATTTTCTGGATTAAATGTACTGCAAAAAACACAAACACTATTTAGTTTATTTCTTGATATTAACTCCATCATTTAAAGCCTGTAAGTAAGAATAATATAAAACACTTTCAATTATGTATCATATTACTATAATAGTATAAATTAAGAGTGAATTATGCATAATAATAAGAAAATATACTATATAATAATTTTTTTTAGCATTTTGATAATATTTTTGTTTATGCAATATCTTGCTTCACAAAATGAGAATAATATAACCCTTCCAGATACTAAACAATCTCATCAAACAACTGACTTAGATAATTTTGACTCTATTAATATAGAAGCCCCAGCTGAATCATCAATAAAAATAGAAGACCTAACTGAAGAACCGATTGATGAAGAAAGTAATGCTAAAGTACAATCTGTTGAAGATAAGATTATAAATGATAAAACCTATGCAGAAGATGCGATAGGGGAGAAAGATAATGATCTGGTAACAGAAGAAATTTATACTTCACGAATTCAAGGTTCTTTCGATATTGTAAGAGTTGATAGATTGGGAACTAGCGTTTTAGCTGGTAGAGCAGAGTCTAATTCAAAAATTTTAATATATAATGATCAAGTAATTATAGGTGAGGGTTTTTCTGATAATAATGGACAATGGGTCATAACTATTGATGAAGAGATACCGAATGAAATACTTAACCTAAGAATCAGCTCCCAAAACGATATTCATACTGAAGAATTATTTTCTGAACAAGTAGTCACGATTATGCCAAATATTGAAATTGTCGAAAGTTTAGATGAAGATGTCATTGATGAAGTAATTCTTTTAACTGAAACTGATGAAGCAAGCAAAATATTATCAGATGACCCTTATTTTCTTCAAGATGAGAGACGTGTAAATTTACGTACCATAGATTACACGGAAGAAAATCTTATTTTAGGTGGGCAGGCAGATGCCGATACAAATGTTAATGCTTATATAAACAATGAATATATGGGAACAGCTAAATCAGATAGTACGGGCCGATGGATATTGAATATTGAGGAGAATATTATTCCTGGTGATTATGAAATAAGAGCAGATATGGTTGATGATGCTAATATCGTTATTGCACGGACAGAGACCAAATTTAGCAGATTATCTTTTGCAAACACAAATGATGCATTTAATTTAAATACAATCACAATAAAATCAGGAGATAATTTATGGAACATTGCACAGAACACTTATGGCGCTGGTCTCCAGTATACTGTTCTCTATCTTGCTAATACAAATCAGATTGTTGACCCAGATCTTATTTTCCCTGGACAGGTACTAATGGTTCCTGGCTCTTAGTAGTTTTTTTCCAAAAACGTGCGGAAAGGCAAGCATGGTTGGTAAAAGTACTAACGTTAAAATTGTTGAAAATGACAAGCCAAATATTATTGCAGTTGACATTTGTACCCACCAAGATGAGGTAATGCCGCCTATTAATATATCCCGATCAATGAAATCGAAAGTTATTTGTGTTGCCATTGGAATTAAACCCATTATTGTTGTTACTGTTGTCAATAAGATAGGCCTTAATCTTTCTCCCGCTGTATCAATAATCGCTTGTATCGGATCTTTCAATTCCTTTATATTTAGATTGTAAGTATCAATAAATACAATAGCATTATTAACAACAATACCAGCAAGTGCAACAATCCCTGTTCCCGTCATAATAATTGAAAATGTTTGCCCAGTTACAATCATTCCAACCATAACCCCGAGAATAGATAAGATAACAGTAAATAATGTTAATATAGTTTGATAAAAACTATTAAATTGAGTTATTAGTATAATGAACATTAACGCTAAAGCCCCAAAGGCAGCTTTACTAAGAAAAGCCCCAGCTTCTTTCTGCTCTTCGTCTGCCCCTCTAAATTTAAATTTTACTGTGCTTGGCCAATCTTTTGTTTCTAACCACCGCTCAATTTCCCTAACCTTATTGTCTGTATTGACATCAAAGTCTGTATTTGCCTTTACGGTGAATGCAAACTTGCCATCAAGTTTATTAATAGTAGTTATGGAATCTCTATAATTTTTTGTAATTATATTTCCAATTGGAATTGAGCCATCCTTCGTTTCGATCTTAAGTTTATCCAATTGATCAATATTTCTATCTGTTTTTGGAAGTCTAGCACGAATCTCAATTTCTTCTTCAGAGTCATCTGGACGAAAATTGCCAACCAATACACCATTCGTAACTAATCTGATAACTGAACCTATTGTCGTCACATCTGTATTATATATGCCAGCTTTCTCCCTATCAACATTAATAGCCCATTCTAATCCAGGCAGAGGTCTGGTGTCTTCAATATCTAAAATACCATCAACATTATTTTCAAAATAATCCCGTATATAATTCGTTGTTTCTTTTGCATCTTCATAATTTGAAGATGTTATCTCTAGCCTTATATCTTTCCCGGTTGGCGGACCTCCTTCTATTTGTCTAATTTCGATATTAATACCAGCAATATTTTCTGTTTCATCTAATATTTTTTTAAATATAAATTTTGCGTTATCCCTAGATTCATAATTCTCAAGCTCAATACTAATTTGTCCAATAGCATCAACAGGTTTGTCTTGAGGGTCACCTGGGTTTCCATTGTCTTCAATATTTGATTTTGTATAGAAATTTCTAATACCACTAATATTTATAATTTTGCTTTCAACTTCTTCTACTATCTGCTTTGTTTCATTTAGCGATAAGTTTCCCCTTGCTGAAATGAAAACCACCGCTTCTTCCGGTTCAGCATCAACAAAATATTCGACTCCATTGTTATATTTTATGAAACTACTGACAATAATATAACCCAAAATCATTATTCCTATAATGACAGAAAACGGTCTATAAATTGCCTTTTGGAGGAAGTTTATATATAAATTTGTTTTGCTTTTTGTTTTATATTTTAGGTTACTTGAAATATTTTGTTTTTTGAAATTGATGGATCCTAAGACAGGAATAAATATTAGTGCTGTGGCAAGTGCAGACGTTAGGACAATTATCACCATAATTGGCAAATAACTCATAAATTGACCAGCAACACCTGGCCAAAGTAGCATGGGAACAAATGCAGCAAGTGTTGTTGCTGTTGAAGCTGCAATTGGCCAAAACATTCTTTTAGATGCATTCAAATAGGCACTTCTTCTGCCTTGTCCATTCTCTAATAGCTTATTTGCATATTCCACAACTACGATTGCCCCATCAACAAGCATGCCAACCGTTATTACTAGGCCAAACAAAACCATAATATTGACAGTCATTCCAAGCAAATTAATTATTAGGAAGCTTACAATGAAGGTAATTGGTATACCTAGTCCGACAAGCATTGCCGAGCCGATCCCTAAAACTGATATTATGGTTATCATTACTAGTACAATTGCAGTTAAAATTGCTGACTGGAGTGAATCAAGAACTTGAAAAATATTTTTAGACTGATCAAATGAGTAATCAACTTTTATAACTTTTGGCCAATCTTTTACGAACGTATCTACCTTATCTTTAACATTCTGATTATTGTCTATAATATTTGTACCAAGCCGTTTTACGACATTTATTGAAATTGCAGGCTTTCCATTAAATTTACTGAAATCTTTCTCATCAGCATAGGTTCTTTTTATTTCTGCAATGTCTCCCAAAGTAATAAGCACCTCATTACTCTTCTTTATGGGAATTGAGTAAACATCGTTTATTGTTTTAAATAGCCCAGGAACCTTGACATTAAATTTTCCATAATCGCTTTGAATTGATCCTGCTGACACCACCTTATTATTTTGGTTAATAGCATTGATTAACTCCAAGGCAGTTAAATTATATGATTCAAGTTTTGAGGTATCTATAATAACCTCAACAAGTTCATCTCGTGAGCCTGTAAGATCGGCGCTTAAAACAGTATCAATATCTTCGATTTGCTCCTGTAATTCTTTTGCGTATTTATTGAGTGTTCTTTCTGGTATATCTCCAGATACAGTAACAACTATGGATGGAATTAGTGAAAAATTTATTTCGGTAACTTTAGGCTCATTTGCCTCATCGGGTAATTCTGATTCCACTTCTGATAATTTTGATCTTATATCTGCTAATGTTTTTTCATTATCAATATTAATATCAAATTCAAGAACTATTGCGCCATAATCAGAAGATCCTATGGATTGGACAGACTTTAATCCATCCATACCTTTTATTTTATTTTCAATGGGCCTTAGTATAAGCCTCTCAGAGTCTTCTGGGCTAATACCTGGTTGTGATACAGATACGTAAAATACAGGAATATCAATATCTGGATTAGACTCTTTTGGTATATTGATATATGAGTATATACCACCAATTATAAGGGCAAATAATATTGAAAGTATAGTTCGAGGTTGAGAATGAAGGATGTCTATAAATTTATTCATTATATCTATTTTTATCTAAAACTCCATTTACTTGTTGTCCTGGAACTACATAATCTTGGCCAACAGTAATAATTTTTATCTTATCTGGCAGGTTTGATATGAATGCTCCCTCATTATTTAGGTTCATTAACTCTACAGGAATAAAGTCCACGATATTATCCTCATTAATGATTTTTATACCTATTAAGCCCTCATCGCTAAGACTTAATATGGAAGAGGGAACTTTATGGGAGTCCGGAATAAATCTATTAATTAAAATTTCGCTAGTTGTTCCAATTCTTATATTGCCATCTATATTATTAATTGAGACTTCTATATTAAAGGATCTAGTATTATCATCAGCAAGATTTGAAATGTATGTAATAACACCTTTCTTTGTTGTTCCATCTATGAGATTGACATCAGCTTCCATACCAATTTGTATTTTTGATATATTTTTTTCAGAAATATTTCCAGATACTATAATTGGATCGTTATCAATTAGAACGGCACATATGTCACTTTTTTGAGCTAATTCACCAATTTCAAGTCTTACATCATCTATTACTCCTGCAAATGGTGCAAATGTCTCAGTATGCATTAAATTAAGTTCAGCTGTTTTTAATTCAGCTTTAGCAATTTCAATATTTGCCTCTTCAATCAAAATATTATTTTCTGCAGATTTAAGTTCTGCTTTTGCAGATTCATAGTTATCTTTTTCTGCTATTAGACTATTCTTTGATGCAAAATCATTTGAGACTAATTCTATTTGTGACTCATATTCTGTTTTTGCATTAATAAATTTAGCATTTGCTGCAATTAGATTTTCATTCTGAGCAAGCAATAGATTTGTCTTAGCCTGATCATATTTTGCAAGCTTTGCACGATGAATTTCTACTTTATCGTTTTCGTCTAGTTTGCATATTATTTGATCTTTTTCTACATATGCCCCTTTATCAAAGAATATATCATTAACTATACCATCAGTTTGCACTTTGAGCTCTACTATTGAATCAGCTTTAGTTTTGGCAATTATTTTAAATTTATCAGAGTATGAATTTTTTTCACTTAGAATATATCTTACATCAAAACTATTTTCTTCTTTAATGCTCTCTGTATCAACTGATAATATATCTGATCTCCCAATGATACCAGAGCCTATCCAGGCGGTAATAATGAGAATTATTAGTAATGCCCAGTATATGGATCTTTTTCTATGCATAAGCTGCCACCCTAAATTAACTTAATTTAAAAAGTATATATATCTTTTATACGATTGTTTCTATATTAAAGGTTAAAATTAATAAAATAATTTTTTAATTATCTAATCATATTTGTCAGGAATGTTATTTTTCTATGTTCATTCTTTGGCAAATGTTTATTAAATCTCTTGTTTATTAGTTTGAAAATTAAAATGATAAATAAAGTTAAGAGAATGAAATAAATTGCTATGATTGGGTAAGGAATGAAGGGATTAAAAGTTTTATCAGCAAAATAGTTTGCATAATATAGAGCATCTCCCGATTGACTCCAGGCGGGAAAACTGCTGAAGTAAACCAATGTGGTAGCATGAAATAAAAATATCGCTTCATTTGTATATGATGCCCAGGAATTTCTTAACATTGTTGGGATTATTATTTTTCTATATTTTCTAAAATTTGATAACCCAAAAGCCTCAGCTGCATCAATATCTTGTCTTGGTATTGATTGAAGGGAGCCATAAAATATCTCAGCACTATATGCTGTTGTATTAAGAAATAGTACAAATAATGCCCCTAACCAAGCTTTCGTCAGCCAGCTTGTTTGAATGGTTATGGTGATAAAAAACAAATTTATATCAATACCTATTTTAGGTAGGAGTATAAAGATTTCGTAGGCACAGAAAAATTGTATAAACAAAGGAGAGCCTCTAAAAATAAAAACAAAACTATTTGCAATTTTTGTGATTACTGGATAATTCGAATGCCTTATAATTGCTATAATCATTGCAAATAAAAAACCAAGGGCTAATGCAATAATTGCAAAATAAAGATTCCAAAGAATTCCACTTCCAATTAATACAACTTGATCGCAAATAGTTATATCAGTTTTTGGGAGCATTCTCTCTCCATAGCCGATTGATCTAAAACCATAATCAATTAATTGTTGTCCACAATACATATTCTTCTCCTAAATAGGGAGGTATATTCTTTTAGAAATCTTCTTTAAGGTTCCTTCACTTATTTTTGTAAGTAACAAATAGAAAATTAATAATGCTATAAAATACCAAACTCTCCAATCAGGGTGAGGGTATTTAAAAATAGAAGTCTTTGAACCACCCAGTTCTCTAGCCCAAAAGACTATATCTTGGATGCCAAGTAAAAAAAGTAGAGGCGTAGATTTTATTAATAACATCCACAAATTTGATAATCCAGGTAGAGCATAGCGCCACATTTGAGGGAATATTATACTTAAATAAACTTGTCTTGTGCCCATTCCAAAAGCCTTACCGGTATCAATTTGTGATTTAGGAACAGAATTAATGCCACCATATAGAGTATTCGCAGCAAATGCCCCATATACCAATGCAAATGACAGTATAGCTAAAGAAAAACCGTATATATCATGGATCCATTGGGGATCGGAATTAAGAGGAAGTTTAGCTGCGCTACAAACTATAAAATCATTTCCTTGCCAGATATTATCAGTTATATCTGGACATTTGATTTTATGTCGTGAGTATTCAATAACTTGATCTATAGTTATTGGTATAAAAAGGAAGAAAATAATATCTGGAATACCTCTAACTATATTAGCGTATGCCTTAGCTATATATCTTGGAATAAGATAATTGGATTTCATTCCAATTGCAGCAAAAAGACCGAGTAAAAGTGCTAGTGGGGCTGTAATAAATAACAGCAATAAAACTACCAAGAAGGATTTATAAAATTCTATGTGCTTTCCACTTGTTAGATAGCATGAAAACCACTCATACGAAGATAAGATTGATGGATCAGAACAATATTCAAACATTAATTTAACAATGTTAGATTAAGGGGGTGTCCCCCCTTAATCTCTCAAATATTTAGAATACGCTAGCGTCGTCACCGAACCATTTCTTGATTAGGTCATTAAGACTGCCGTCAGCCTTCATAGAGTCAATAGCGGCATTGAATTTATCTTTAAGGTCACTATCGGACTCTCTAATACCCATTCCGACACCACCGCCAATATAAGTATCTTTACCGACGAATTTTAATTCACCGTTAGAGTCTGCTACTATCGGTGAAAGGAATGCTTTATCAGCCATTACGGCATCTACTTCACCATTTCTCACAGCTGCAATTGTTTCGTCTGGGGTAGCAAATTCAACAAGTATTGCCCCTGATTCAGCTACATGGCTTGCTTGAATTGTTGCGGTTTGAGCAGCAACTATGCCTATGTAAGCTGCTTTATTTCCAGAACTTAAAGCAACATATGCTGATGGGTCTGGCGGAATATATTCTTGAGTAAAATCAATTACTTCATCCCTCTCATCAGTTATACTCATCCCTGCTATGATTGTATCATAGTTACCAGACACAAGATTTGGAATTATTGAGTCCCAGTCATTTTGGACCCATTCACAATCCAAACCGGCTCTATCACAAAGTTCATCACCTAGATCCCTCTCCATGCCATCTATCTCACCATCGTCATTGATGAAATTATACGGAGGATAGGCGCCTTCAGTTCCCATTCTGACTACATCTGCGTTAGCTGGCAGATAAATAAATGTCAAAAAAAGTATTGAATATATAAATTGTTTCATAATTAAAAACCTCTTTAATCAGCTAAAATTGACAGAATCTAAAAATTTCTTAAGTCTATCAGTCTTAGGTTTACTAAAAATATCATCTGGACTGCCCTCCTCAACAATCAGACCATCGTTCATAAACAGTATATATGTTGATATATCTTTTGCAAGCTTCATGTCATGAGTTACAAGAATCATTGTTCTTTTTTCTTTTACTAGTTTTTTGATTACTGAAATAACCTCATTTTCAAGTTCTGGAT